>Ga0182030_10000929_pt1 | contig 58412 bp, 44 predicted proteins | sample 812S3MmetaG_FD_121299 | JGI IMG/M metagenome (GOLD analysis project Ga0182030, IMG submission 121299) | Permafrost microbial communities from Stordalen Mire, Sweden - 812S3M metaG (Illumina Assembly) | ecosystem: Environmental > Terrestrial > Soil > Wetlands > Permafrost | place: Sweden... | reverse complement strand
GTATGCCGAGGGCCAGCGACGTTATGTCGAGACCTTCTCCCCGTATGCGCGCCAGTTCCTCGACCGCATGGACAAGCCGCAGGTGGATCGCATCGAGCGCATCCCGCCGGCGATAGCGATCGATCAGCTCAACCCGGTGCGCACCTCGCGCTCCACCGTCGGCACGATGACTGAGATCAATGATCACCTGAAACTGTTGTATTCGCGCGCCGCGCGGCTGCATTGCCGCCGGTGCGACCGGCTGGTACGGCGCGACAGCGCGCAGAGCATCGCGGATGCGTTGCCCGCAGCGCTCGCCGCGTTCGAACAGCCGCTGCTGCTGGTGTGCTTCCCGGTGCCGCTGCCGCCGAAGATGAAGCTTGCCGATCTGCGCGCCGAACTGGAGAAACTCGGCTACGTGCGCATTCACGAGCAGCAGCCGCGGCTTTTGACCGTGATCCAGGACCGATTGCGTCTCGACCCGCAAGACCGCAGCCGGCTGGTGGAGGCTCTCGAGGCGGCGCTGCGCGCCGGTCACGGCCGCGCCAGCGTGCACGTGCTCGATGCCACCGGCCAGCAGCGCACGGTGCTGCGCTATTCCAGCGATCTGCACTGCGCCGATTGCGACCTGCACTACCAGGAAGCGACCCAGGGCCTGTTCTCGTTCAATTCACCACTCGGCGCCTGCGACACCTGCCGCGGCTTCGGCCGGGTGATCGGCATCGACTACGGGCTGGTGGTGCCCGATGACAGCAAGTCGCTGGCTGCCGGCGCAGTGCGGCCATGGCAGACGCCCTCTTATAAAGAGTGCCAGGACGAGCTGCTGCGTTTTGCCAAAAAGCGCGGCATCGCCACCACCGTTGCCTGGCGCGACTTGCCGCAACGCGATCGCCAGTGGGTGATCGACGGCGAAGGGCCGTGGGAAAAGAAGGTGTGGTATGGCGCGCGCCGCTTCTTCGACTGGCTCGAGAGCCGCGCCTACAAGATGCATGTGCGCGTGCTGTTGTCGAGGTACCGCAGCTACACGCTGTGCTCCGCCTGCCAGGGCGCACGGCTGAAGCCCGACGCGCTGCTGTGGCGGCTGGGAATACACGCGTCCGAATGCCTCGCAATCCACCAGGTCATGCAGCTGTCGATCGAACGCTGCCGCCAGTTCTTCGAGCAGCTGTCCTTGCCCGAGCCGCTCGATCAGGCTGCGGATCTGCTGCTGGGCGAGCTGCGTACGCGGCTGAAATTCCTGTGTGACGTGGGTCTGGGTTACCTGACCCTGGATCGCCAGTCGCGCACGCTCTCGGGCGGCGAAGTGCAGCGCATCAACCTCACCACGGCGCTCGGAACCTCGCTCGTCAATACGCTGTTCGTACTCGACGAGCCCTCCATCGGGCTGCACCCGCGCGACATGCAGCGCGTGATCGGCGTGATGAAGCGGCTGCGCGACGCCGGCAATACGCTGCTGGTGGTCGAGCACGACCCGCAGATCATGATCGAGGCCGATCGTATCGTGGATCTGGGACCCGGCGCCGGCGAGCACGGCGGCCGCATCGTCTGTTACGGCACGCCGGCCGAGGTGATGGCGCATCCGCAGTCGGCCACCGGTGCGTGGCTTGCCGGCCGGCGCAGCCTGCCGCCGCTGCGCGCCAGTGACGCCGCGCCTGCGGCTGCCGCCGAGTCCGGGGTGATCCGCCTGCACGGCGCCGCCGAGCACAACCTTCGCAACATCGACCTCGAGTTGCCGCTGCATCGGCTGGTCTGCCTGACCGGCGTGTCGGGCTCGGGCAAGTCGACGCTGGTCCAGGACGTGCTCTACCCGGCACTGCAAAAGGCGCACGGCAAGCCGACGGAAACGCCAGGCCGGTTCGACCGGCTCGAGGGTGCCGAACTGATCGAAGCCGCGGTGCTTATCGACCAGACGCCCATCGGCCGCACCACGCGCTCCAATCCGGCCAGCTACGTCGGCGCCTTCGACGAGATCCGCGCGCGCTTCGCTGCCGACCCGGAGGCGAAGCTGCGCAGATACACCGCCGGCACCTTCAGCTTCAATTCGGGCACCGGTCGCTGCCCGACCTGCGGCGGCAACGGCTTCGAGCACGTCGAGATGCAGTTCTTGTCCGATGTCTACCTGCGCTGTGGCGACTGCAACGGCAGCCGCTATCGCGCCGAGACACTGCAGGTGCGCATCCAGGGTACGGATGGCAGCCGCAGCAACATCGCCGAGGTACTGGCCATGACCGCCACCGAGGCGCTGGCGTTCTTCGCCGATCGGCCGGCTGTGTGTGCGCGGCTGCAGCCACTGGTCGATGTGGGACTGGACTACGTGCGGCTCGGACAACCAGTGCCGACGCTCTCGGGCGGTGAGGCGCAGCGATTGAAGCTCGCCGGGCACCTGGCGCAGGCGGCACTCGGCCGCGCCGGGCAATCCAATGAGCTCGGCAAACTGCTGATCTTCGACGAGCCGACCACCGGCTTGCACTTCGAGGATATCGCGCGCCTGGTGCACGCGTTCGGCCTGCTGCTCAAGGCCGGGCACTCGCTGCTGGTGATCGAGCACAATCTTGACGTGATCCGCGCGGCCGACTGGGTGATTGACCTGGGCCCGGAGGGCGGTGAGCGCGGCGGTGAGCTGATCGCAGCGGCTACGCCAACCGACCTGCAGCATGAGCCGCGCTCACACACCGGCCGCGCGCTGGCGCAATACGCCGCTGCTACCAGCGCTGCCGCCCTGCGCTTGGAATCCGTATCAAGCTATGCGCGTGCGGGCAGCACGCTCGCCAGCGGCGGCGCGCTTGGCGTCGCGGACGGCGGCGCCGGCGCAGCGTTTGACCACGATAGCGTGGTGGTACGTGGCGCGCGCGAGCACAACCTCAAGAACGTCAACGTCGAGATTCCGCGCGACCGTTTCACCGTCATCACCGGCGTCTCGGGGTCCGGCAAATCCACTCTCGCGTTCGACATCTTGTTCAACGAGGGGCAGCGGCGCTACCTGGAATCGCTCAACGCTTACGCGCGCCAGTTCGTGCAGCCCGCGGCGCGGCCGGACCTGGATGCGATCTACGGCATCCCGCCCACCGTGGCGATCGAGCAGCGCGCCAGCCGCGGCGGACTCAAGAGCACGGTCGCGACCCTGACCGAGATCTATCACTTCCTGCGCCTGATCTACGTGCGGCTGGGCACGCAGTACTGTCCCGACTGCGAGGTCGCGATCGCGCCGCAGAGCGCGGAATCGATCGTCGCGCAGCTGCTGCGCGACCACCGCGGCCAGAAGATACAGCTACTGGCGCCATTGATCGCGCATCGCAAGGGGCATTATCGCGAACTGGCGCGCTGGGCCGCCGCGCGCGGCGCGCAGCGCCTGCGGGTGGACGGCAAGTTCGTGCCGACCGATCCGTTCCCGAGCCTGAAGCGCTTCGTGGAACATGACATCGAGCTGCCAATCGCCGAATTGTCGTGCACGCCGCGCGAGGAGCCTGCGCTGCGCGCCGCGGTGGACGCGGCGCTCGAGGCCGGCAAGGCAGTAATGCATGTGCTGGCAGCGCCTGGCAGCACCACCGTATTCTCTGCGCGCCGCGCCTGCCCGTCCTGCGGCCGCGGCTTCCCGGAGCCGGATCCGCGCCTGCTGTCGTTCAATTCCAGCCAGGGCTGGTGCCGGAGCTGTTTTGGCACCGGCGTGCGGGTGGAGAACTTCGAATCCGACCAGACCGGCGAGGAATCCCAGTGGTCGGCAAGCACCGCCGATGCCCCCGAGCACGCGGCCGCGCAGCAGTGCCAGGCCTGCCACGGCGCACGCCTCAATCCGGTTGCGCTGCAGCTGCGCTTTCGTGAGTGCTCGATCGCCGCGCTGACCGCGCTGCCGATCGCGCAGCTGCGCGTATTCTTCCAACAGCTGCGGCTCGGCGCGCGCGAGAGCGCAATCGCGCGCGACGCGCTGGCCGAAATCGGCAGTCGGCTCGGCTTCCTGGAGCGTGTCGGCCTCGGCTACCTGGCACTCCACCGTGCGGCACCCACGCTCTCGGGCGGCGAGGCCCAGCGGATACGACTGGCGGCGCAGCTCGGCTCCAACCTACAGGGTGTGTGCTATGTACTCGATGAGCCGACCATCGGCCTGCATCCTCGCGACAACGCCGTGCTGCTCGATGCACTCGACCAACTGGCCGCGGCCGGCAACACGCTGGTGGTGGTGGAGCACGACGAGGACACGATCCGCCGCGCCGATCACATCATCGACCTGGGGCCCGGCGCCGGCGTGCGCGGCGGACAGGTGGTTGCCGCCGGCACCGCGGCGACGCTGCAGCGCAATCCGGATTCGGTCACCGGGCGCTTCCTGGCGCGGCCGCTGCAGCATCCGCTCGAGCCGCGCCGCTCGACCAGCAACCGCAGCGACGCGCTCGAAATCGACGCCGCCAGCCTGCATAACCTGCGCGATGTCGACGTGCGTATTCCGCTCGGCCGCCTGGTGGTCGTTACCGGCGTCTCCGGCTCCGGCAAGTCGTCGCTGGCGCGCGACGTGCTGTACAACAATCTGCGCGCACTGCTGAGCTCGAAGTCGCGCGTGCCACTGGTCGGCGCCCGGGCAATGCGCGGCACCGAGCGTATCGCACGCGTGCTGGAGGTCGACCAGACCCCGATCGGCCGCACGCCGCGCTCGTGCACCGCCACCTACGTCGGCTTCTGGGACGACATTCGCCAGCTGTTCGCCGGCACCAGCGAGGCGCGGGTGCGCGGCTACGATGCCGGCCGCTTCTCCTTCAACACCAGCGGCGGGCGCTGCCCCGACTGCGATGGCGCCGGCACCCGTACCATAGAGATGAGCTTCCTGCCCGACGTCAAGGTGCTGTGCGAGCGCTGCGGCGGCAGGCGCTTCGACCGCGAAACGCTCGAGATTCAGTGGCGCGGAAAATCCGTGGGCGATGTGCTGGCCATGAACGTCGAGCAAGCGGTGGAGTTCTTCTCGGCTCATGCGCGCATTGCCCGGCCGCTGTGCCTGCTGGCCGACGTCGGCCTGGGTTACCTCACCCTTGGACAGCCGAGCCCGACGCTCTCGGGCGGAGAGGCACAACGCATCAAGCTGGTGTCCGAGCTGGCGCGGCTCACCCCGTCACTGCGGGCGCGCGGCGGGCACACCTTATATGTACTTGACGAGCCGACGGTCGGGCTGCACATGGCGGATGTCGAAAAACTGATCGGCGTTCTGCACCGGCTGGTCGATGCCGGTCACACGGTGGTGGTCATCGAGCACAACCTGGACGTGATGGCGGAGGCGGACTGGATCATCGACCTGGGTCCGGAAGCCGGCGCCGGTGGCGGCCGTGTGGTTGCCGCCGGGCCGCCGGCTGCGATTGCGGCGCGCCAGTCACGCTCGCATACTGGCGCGGCACTGGCGCAGTTTCTGCGCGCACGCGCCGCCTGAGGAGTCATGGCCCACAGCCTGGTGTGCTGGAAATGCGGTGCCGACCTGTCGGCGCTGACCCTGCCGCTGTCGCGGCGCGATGAATGCGCGCGCTGCCGCGCCGAGCTGCACGTGTGCCGCATGTGCGTCGATTACGACGAGCACGTCGCCAAGAAGTGCCGCGAACCGATCGCTGAGGAAGTCAGCGACAAGACAGGCGCCAATTTCTGCGACTACTTCGCTCCGCGCCCGGCTGCCTACGTGGCGCCGCAGACCGACGCCGCGGAGCGCGCGCGCGCAGAGCTTGCACGGCTGTTCGGCGGCAAGGGCTAGTCGAGTACCATCGGTGCGGCCGAACTGTAGATCGGGCGGTTGTATTCGATGTCCTCGTTGACTGGGCGGAACGGTCGGCGAAATATATGTTCCAGCCATAGACGCCGGCCCGCATAAGGCCGCAGCAACGGTGTGTTGCTGGCGTTGTTCGGGATCTCGATAGTCACGCTGCCGTCGGCGCGCCGACCCGACACCACCCAGCCGAGCTTGTCGTACACCATCCGATAGTCGGCCAGTTCGACCGGCAGCGGCTGTTGTTCCGACCGCCAGAAATTGGAGTCCGGCGGCTGTAGAAAGGCCAGCACCAGTGAGCGCAGTCCCCAGTGACAACTGCCCGGGCCAGTGTAGTAGTCGACAAAGCGAAGATCGCTGCGATAGTACCCCTGGGTCAGCGCCCCATCCTGCAATGCTCCGTGAGCGACAAAATGCCGCCATACGACGTCCAGGCCATGGCGCGCCAGTCCCGGGTCCACGGCGCGATCGCCCAGCAGGGTCTCCGCCAGCAATGGTACCGATACTGCTGTGCGATAACAGATGCTGCGTCCCATGATCGGTACACCGTCGGTGCCGATCAGATGCGCGGTGATGTCGGCGGACTGCTTCAGGGCGGAGCGGATGAAATCACGATCAAATTGTGGATCGATGAGTGTGATCCAGAACAATTCATAGCTCATGCCCCAGGTATTGTAGAAGTCGGCGCCCTGCGGCGGATCGGAAAACCAGCCGTTGCCCAGATAATTGCGCTTGAAGCGCACGTAGTTCGGGCTCGAGACCAGCTCGCTGCCGGCTGGCGTGACGCCGAGCGAGCGCAGCACCAGGTCCACGGTCAGCGGGAACAGCAGCCACACGGTGTCCGGGGTCTTGCGGCCATCGCCCTGGCGCAGCCAGGCGACCAGCTGCTCGCGCTGCGGTCGGTCGAGCTGCTGCCAGATCTGCTGGCGCGTCATCCAAAGGATGCGCGCGATGTCCGCTGCCTCGACCATGCGCGGGTCCCAGTTGCCGGTATTGCCCCAGTAGCCGCTCGACTTCGGATCCGTGCCTGCCAGCAGACCGCGGCGCAGGTAGGCCACCAGGTCAACCGGCTGTCCGCTCGCGGTATCGATGACTACCGAATCGCGGCCGGACGCCACCCAGGCCGCCAGCATCGTTCCGGTCCTGGCGAAGCCCTCGAGACCGGTAAACTTGTAGCCGTTGTTGCTGGCGGCGCCCGGATAATGAATGCGTGATCCGGCAGCATCGGTATATCTGTGCGCGCCGAACAGGAAGTACCCGAACAGCGCACGGTAGCGCGGTTCGTCCGCGGCAGTTACCGACAGGAATGCGTGCTTGACCGCCGCCTCGGCGCTGCCCTCGTCGCTGGACTGCGCAATGAAGCGACCCCAGCCCTGCGCGGAATAGTGCTTCAGTACCGCAGCGTAACCCAGCAGCAGCACGATGCCGGCCATCAGTGCCACACGCCGGGTCACCAGCTTCGCCATACCGACGGCCATCCATGAGCATTGCGGTCGCCAGACGCGATCAGAGCCCCGCAACCGATGCCATCAATGTCGGCCGGCTAACTGCCCAGGCGCTCCGACAGGCGTTCGAACAGGCGACCCAGGCGCGAGGCTTTGTTCTTGGCCGGCTGCAGCCGGGGCTGGGCCACGCTCGAGTCGTTGATCAGCGGCCCCCGGCCCTCGTCCATCTTCAGCTCGCCGGCGCCGAGAATCTCCAGCGTCTCCTCGAGCGTCATCGGCTTGGTCCTGGAACGGCCGTTAACGGTCCCCTGCGTGCGCAGCTTGGCGCGCTTGCCGGGCGCGCGCCCGGCGGCGCGCGGGACACCGGCACCGGGCTTGGCGACCGGCAGGCCCGGTTCCCGGTCCTCGATGAATTCGAACTTGGTCTTCGGCGTCGCCAGCGCTGCGGCATTCGGCGCTGCAGTGGCATCGACGCCGGGCTTTGCCGGCGCAGTCAGCGGCGGACGCCCGGATGCGAGATGGGCGCGCTCACGCTCGCGTGCCGTCACTGGCACCACCGAGACGGTACTGAACTCCGAGCGCACGTAATGCGCCACCTGCTTGGCCGAAACCGCATCGGTGAAAAAGCCCAGGCGCAGGCCATACCAGCGCCGCCCGTCACGATTTCCTTCCGCGCCATAGAGCGTGTAGGCGCTGAATATCGCCAGCTGCGGCACCTGTGAAACGTCCATCGGCTGCACCGACCACATCAGCTGCACCGCGAAATACGGCTTCTCGGTGCGCGGCTGCGCCTGCTCCTCCGGCGCCTTGCTGGCGCGCGCGCCGGCGCGAACCGCCGCGGGGCCGGCCAGGGCAACGGGTTTGCCGGACGCTGCGGGGGCGCCTTGCTCCAGTACCGCCAGCACGCCCTTGGCGCTGATCGGCTCGGCGTCGTCGTGCGCGGCGCCGGCCGCGCGCGCAACCGGCTTGAGTTCCGGCAGCGGCCGCAGCAGCGGGGCGCGCTCACTGGTGTCTTCCAGTGATGCGATCGCGGCGCGCACGTCATTCAACGAGCGCGTCGCGGCGACCACCTCGGGCTTCGGGATCGCGACCTCGGGCATGCGCCGACCCTGGTCCGGGACCAGCGCCAGCGCGGCGTCCTGTAGCAGTTCCAAGCCGCGAGTGGAGACACTGACCGTGGTGCCATCGACGTTATCGGCCGCCGCAGCCGGCGCGGCAGTTTCGGCGGTTGCGGAAGTTGCCGCGGTTGTCGCGCTTGCGGCCGCAGGCGCGCTGCCGACAACGACGTCGGCAGCCATTGCTGCCGCGGTCGAACCGGGCAGCGGTTCCAGCTGCGCGGGCGCGACTTCGGCGGCGCTGATCGGGGCCGCAGCGGCGCCGCCCTGCGCGGCCGCGGCGCGCAGCCGCTGTCCGGGCGCCAGACCGGCCCAGGCGCCCGGATAAATTTCACGCACGATGTCTAGCAGCTTCTCGGCCTCTTCCTGCGTGTCGAAATACCCCATGTGCAGACGGAAGCGCTCGCGCGATTCTTCGCGCCGGCGCGATACAAAGAATGAGAAGCGTTTGAGTCCCGCATGATCCGGCGGCGCCAACGCGACCGGCGAGGTGGAAGAGCAAAGATTGATAACGAACGCGTTCAGCGGAGCGGCGCCCGGCAGTGTGCCGCCGTGCGTATCGACTGTCGATTGCTCCACTGGATGTGCCTGTTGCATACGCTGTTCCCCGATGCCCAAAAGACCCGATTACAAAGTGACGGCACCCGGGAAACATGTAGCGGTTGACGCGAGTTTCGATGTCGCACTGGACAGCGCGATGATCGGCTTTGCGGCAACCCCGCTATCCCTACCATGCTTCGGGACCGGAGGCTTTGCGTCCCTGCCTTGCGACAGGTTTGCCCTCGATTTACGATTTCAGTGTGACACCTTTCGGCGACACGTCAAGCTCGAAATGTCCGCATTCTTACGCTGTGACGCGCTTCGGACTTTACCGCGAGAATCTGTCAAATATGCACAGTGACTGTCATCCGGCGGCGCGTCGCAGCAACGCCGTGGAACCGTTGCGCTGCGCCAGCCGCTCGCTGGTTTGGGCGACGCTCAGCGGCAGCGCCAGCACGAAACCCTGCGCCAGGTCGCAGCGGCGCTGGCGCAGATAGTCGAGCTGCGGCAGCGTCTCGACGCCCTCGGCGACCACCTGCCTGCCGAGCGCATGCGCCATGTCGATGATCGTCGCCAGCAACGTGGTGGCCTGGCCGTTATCCGGCACTTCACTCATGAATGAGCGATCGATCTTGATCACGTCCACCGGGTGCTGTCGCAGATAGTTCAGCGATGAGTAGCCGGTGCCAAAATCATCCAGCGCCACGCGCACACCGGCAGCCGCCAGGGTGCGCAATGCCGCGCGCGCGTCATTGTCCGCGAAGACTGCTTCGGTGACTTCGAGTTCCAGCATCTGTGGCGGCAGCCCCATGCGCGCCAGCGTGTCGCTCACCAGTGCCACGAAGTCGCCGCTGCACAACTGTTGCACCGACACGTTCAGCGCCAGACGGCCGGGCGCGATGCCTTGCTCGCGCCACAACGCCAGCTGGCGGCAGGCGCTCTCCAGCACCCAGGTGCCGATCTCCACGATCAGTCCGCACTGCTCTGCCGCCGGGACAAAATCCTTCGGAAAGCGCAGTCCTTCGCGCGGGTGCTGCCACCGCACCAGCGCCTCGAGGGCAATCAGCTCGCCATTGTGCAGCGCATATTGCGGCTGGTAGTAGAGCGCGAACTCGCGCCGCCGCACCGCGCGATACAGGCCGCTCTCGGCCAGCTGCGTTGAGCCACGCGCCATTTTGCTGTCGAAGAACACCGCGCGCGAACGGCCACTGTCCTTGGCCTGGTACATCGCCAGATCCGCGTTGCGCAGCAACTCATCGATGGTAGTGCCATCCTGCGGAAAGCGCGTGATGCCGATGCTGGCGCGCACCTGGTGATCGCGGCCGGCGATGTTAACCGGCTGCTGCAGCGACTCGATGATGCGCTGCGCGATCTCGTTGGCCGCTTCGGCCGACGGCAGCTGCCGCAGGATCACCGTGAATTCATCGCCGCCCAGGCGTGCCACGGTATCGCCCTCCTTGACACACGAGCGCAGGCGCTGCGCGACTATCGTCAGCAGCTGATCTCCGGCGATGTGGCCGACCGTATCGTTGACGCGCTTGAAATGGTCCAAATCGACATACAGCAGGGCACCGCACGGCGTGCCGTTGGTGGTGCTGCTGAGTTCCTGCGCCAAGCGGTCGCGGAACAGCACCCGGTTCGGCAACGAAGTCAGCGAATCGAAGTGCGCCTGGTGGTACAGGCGCGCATCGCAATCCTGGTTCGACAGCGCGATCCGCAGCCGCGAGCAGCACTGCGCGCCGTAGCGCACCACTTCTTCCGACAGCGTCGTGCTCGCCTGATAGCCCACCGAAAGCATGGCGGCAACTTCAGTGCCGCCGAAGATCGGCCACACGTAGCACAGCTCTGCGCCGCGCTGGCGCAGCGGTTCGAGAAAACTGAAGCGATCCAGGTGGTGCGGCTGCACCGCTATGCCCTGCGGCATGTCCTGCAGTGCCAGCGTCACTTCCGGATCGAGGTGGATGCGGCTCACCGGGCAGGTGACTCCGTCCGCACCGGCGACGAACGAGCGCACGTGGCCCGGTGCATCGCGGTCCAGCAACGCCACCGCAGCCATCTGCGATGAGGTCAGGGCACATATGCGCAGCAGGATCGGCTCGATCGACTGCTCCAGGCCGACCGCCTCGAGAAGCAGCCGGTCGATTTCGGCCAGCCGCTGCTGCGCGCTCCATTTGCTTTCCATTGCGCTGATCGCAAGGTTATAGGATTGCGCCACCGCACGCGGCGTGTCCGCCGCACCCGCAAGGCTGACGCGCTGGAATTGCCCCTGGCGTAGCGCCAGCAGCGCCGCGTCCAGCCGCCACAGCACCGACTGCCAGCGGCCGGACAGGTACCAGGTGGCGAACAGCACCACCGCCGCGCCCAGCAGCAGCAGCGGCAGCGGCAGCAGGTCGCTGAACTGCGCTTGCGCCGCCGCGCCTGGCTGCGCCAGCAATCCATAGACCACGACGTTCCACGGCGAGCCGTTGATGTGCGCGCCCTGCAAATCCACCCGCCCCACGGCTCCACGCCAGCGGACACCGCCCTGCTGCCAGTCGCGCAGCACCGCAGCCCCGGTGGCGGGCGTGCCGGGCGCAGTGCGTGCGAACATGCGGGATATCTCCGGCGGCAGTGCCGTACCTTCGAACACCATGTGTCCGGCCGGATCGATCACCAGCACCGAATCCTGGTTGTTGAGCTCCGCGCAGTCCTGGCACAGCCACCCTGGCTCGAACTCGAACATCGCCAGTTGCGGCGCACCGCCTATGCTGGCGAGGTGCAGCAGGTAGATACCGGGATGCTCGGCGTCCGGCGCCAGCTGCAGCAGGCTCTGGCCGGCATTGAGCTTGCGTTGCTCGCCGGCGCCGGGCTGACTGTTCAGCGGCAACAGCTCGACGCCGCGAAACGCATCGGCACTCAGCATGCGCTCACGCAGCTGCACGCCGCCCGCGCCGCCATCGGCCGCCGTCAGGTAGCGCGCCAGCGCGTCCGCCAGCTCCAGCCGTCCGCGCAACTCGCGCGCCAGGCTCTGCGCGCTGGCGTTGATCCTGTCGGTGACGATCGCGTTGCGGTCGTTGACGACCTGGTGAATCCGGATCCAGCCCGCGGTCACCAGGCTGATGAGGGTCGCGAATGCAATGACCAGCGCCATCCGCCGCCACATCGATGGCGGCTTACCCTTTGCTGCAGCTTTCATGAATATTGGTGGCTGGGTCGCGATGGGCGCAGGCTGTCGTGAATCTGTAATGTCGGATTTAACGACACTGAGCCATCGCAATTCAGTGTGTTGGCGCAAACTCCCCGCATCGCTTCGGCGCCGATAGTGCGACCTACGTCACAGACGCATCGCTTCGCCGGCGGCCGGCGTCGCCGGCCAGGTTGAGGATGGCATCGTAGGTATAGCGGTACACGCCACGCCGCCCGCTCTGTGCGGCACCGTACATAGCAGCCGCCACGGTGGCAGCCGGAATCGCGCGGTAGCGCGACCAGGCCCCCAGCAGAAGCGAGTTCACCAGCGGCATCAGCAGCTGCGCGCCAAATTCGAGCGGCCGCAGGTCGCGCCGCGCCCCGAGCAGCAGCGAGGGCTGCAGGATGTCGAGCGAGCGAAAGCGCTTGGCCTCCAGCGCCTTCTCCATCTCACCCTTCACTCGCATATAAAAATTTCTTGACGCCGCATCAGCGCCCAGCGCCGACACCACAACCAGCCGCTCCGTGCCGCAGTTGAGTGCCAGCTGTGCGAATTCCTGCACCAGGTCGAGATCGACAGCGCGAAACGCGCTGTGGCTGCCGGCCTCCCGTATCGTGGTGCCTAGGCAGCAGAACGCATCCTGGCACTGCAGTCCCTTGAGCTGCGCCTGCAGCGAAGCCTCGAACCGCACTACCCGGTTGGCAAGCCGTGCATGATCGAACGGCAATGGACGCCGCGACAGCGCGTGCACGCGTGTGTAGTGCGGCGATTGCAGCAGCAGCGGCAACAGTTTACTGCCGACCAGGCCGCTGCCGCCGGCAACCAGCGCGACCCTCCCTGCGCTTTCAGCCATGCAACGAGCTTAACAGGGTTCACAGCGGCAGCGAGATCTGGCCGCCGCGCGCCGGCGGCCGGAAGTGCAGGGACGACAGCTCGCGCATGCGACCCATCGCCAGGCCATGGCGCTTGCACGCCAGCGTGAAGCGATCGCGCAGCAGCTGTGCCCAGGCGCCGCTGCCGACCATGCGGCTGCCAAAGCGCGGGTCGTTCTCGCGGCCTTCGCGTGCCGCCCGAATCAGCGACATCACGTGCTCAGCGCGGTCAGGCAGGTGCTGGTCCAGCCAGGCGCGGAATATCACCTTGAGTTCATGCGGCAGCCGCAGCAGCACGTAACCGGCCTTGGTCGCGCCCTGGGCTGCGACCGCAGCCACGATGTCCTCGATCTCGCAATCGTTGACCGCCGGGATGATCGGCGCCACCAGGACCCCGGTTGGCACGCCGGCCGCCACCAGTTCGCGTACCAGCCGCAGCCGCGCCGCCGGCGAGGCCGCGCGCGGCTCGAGCTTGCGTTTGAGCTCGACATCCAGGCTGGTAATGCTCACAAATACGTGCACCAGTTGGTCGCGTGCCAGCGAGCGCAGCAGGTCCAGGTCGCGCAGGATCAGCGTGCCCTTGGTGATCAGGCTCAACGGATGGCGCGTGCGCTCGAGCACTTCGAGCAGCGAGCGCGTCACCTTGAGCTCGCGCTCCACCGGCTGGTAGGGGTCGGTGTTGGCGCCGATCGTGATCGGCTTGGGCACGTAGCCGCGAGCGCCGAGCTCCTGTTCCAGCAGCCGGCCGGCGTCCTGTTTATAAAAGATCTTGGTCTCGAAATCGATGCCTGGCGACAGGTCCATGTACGCATGGCTCGGGCGCGCGTAGCAGTTGTGGCTGACCACGCCGTTGGCAATGAAATCGTCGGTGCCCGTTGTGATGTCGTACAGCCGCATCGCGCCGTCGAGCGGCTCGATCCGCACCACGCCCAGACGTGCTTCGCTCTTGACGGCCTGTCCCGCAATGTCGCGCTTGCGCGTGATCGCAGGATCCACGGTGTGGAAGAAGCGCAGCTGCTCGCGCAGACCGCCGAGCAGCCGAATGGTATCGATCGGCTTAGTCGGTTCGCGGTGCTGGTGTTCAACGATAAGCTTGAAATCCAGTGCCCGCAGCGAGTCTCCTATCCAGCGGACGATCTCGGCGTCGGTATTGGAAATGCGCAGAATCCCGCCGCTGAAGCTGCCCTTGGCATCGAAAATCCCAGCGAGAAACCCGCCATGCCATGAAAGCGTGGGAGCGGTGGGCCATGTGATCAGCTCACGAACCCGCTGCGCTTTCAGGCGTGCATGGGTGCGGATTGCCTGCATGGGTCGGCGGTTCGCCGCAGCGGCGCAAAGTGCGAAAAGCTCGGTTTCGATACTCGCCAGCCGCAGCCAGTTCCTGGCACGCTCAAGCGCTTGCGCATCGCGGAGCGCCAGTCGGAACTGATATTGCGGGCGAGGGCCTGGTCCGACCTGGAAATACGAGTACTCGCCAAGCATTCCAGCACCGCGAATCAGTCCGCACAGGTACCCGGCGCGATAGTCCTCGTCGTGCACAGCTGGCGTAGCAAACGCGCCGCTGCCCATCAGTTTGTTCCCAGTCGTGAGATGCGCCCTGCGCGTGGCACCGCATGGCGTGCCGGTGACAAATTTCCAGCCACGCTCAGTCAGAAAGCGATGGTCGGCGCCTGACACGATCTCGGTGCCGTCCTCGAGCGTGATGCGCCAGGCCGGCTTGATCACGCTCCAGTGAGCGAGCACCTGTGTGCGCACGTACCGCCGGTACCAGCCCCGGCGGACGGTACCGTAGATTGCGTCACCGACTCGGATATCGGCGATCGCTCGCGTGGTCCCATCCGCCATCAGAACGGCCGTATCTCCGCGCAGGCAGTACGGGCAACCATGCTCGCATCCGCGATACGGATTGATCGACTGCTCGAAGGGAATATCCGGCGAGTCGTTGTGGGTGATGATCGAGCGGGCAGGCTCGGGACGGACCTGGGTTGCGATCGAGTCCGGAACCTGGTCGCGATACCAGCCATCGTCCACCGGCTCGATTGCGGGCTTGAGGAACCGCGGCTGCGGATTCACGAATGCTCCCCGCCCTTTGTAGACCGCCATGGGGCATACTGTATATCCATACAGTAGCGAGGTAAATGGCTGCGCTCAATTGCAACTACAGCATCACGACCGCGCCGCCGTCGGCGGCGAGCGCGCGGTGTGCGGTCAGCCGGCCAGGAACATCCGGTAGGCCGTATTGCTACCCTCGTCGGTATAGGTGTAGTGCAGCTCCTGCAGGTGCTGCAGGAACAGCGCGCGTTCCGCCTTGGGGACCTGGATGCCCGCCAGCACGCGTCCGTAGTCAGAACCGTGATTGCGATAATGAAACAGGCTGATATTCCACGACGTCCCGACGGACTTCAGGAACCGCAGCAGCGCCCCGGGACGCTCCGGGAACTCGAAGCGATACAGCAGCTCATCGACCGCCGCATCCATCCCGGGCGCCGGCCCGCCGATCATGTAGCGCACGTGTAGCTTCGCCACCTCGTTACCGCTCATGTCGGCCACCTGGTAGCCGGCGCCGCGCAACTGCGCGATCACGCTGTTGGCCTCCTCGTGCCCACGGCCGAGCGCGAAGCCGACGAATACGCGCGCCCGCTCGCTGCCGTGGTAGCGATAGTTGAACTCGGTGATGCTGCGCTGGCCGAGCGCCTCGCAGAACTGCAGGAAACTGCCCGGACGCTCCGGGATCTCGACCGCCAGCAGCGCCTCGCGTTCTGCGCCCACATCAGCGCGCTCGGCGATGTGCCGCAGCCGGTCGAAGTTCATGTTGGCGCCGCTGTTGATCGCGACCAGCCGCTGGTCGCGGATCCCGGCCCCGCCACTGGCGCTGCGCTCGAGGTAACGCTTGATGCCCGCGACTGCCAGTGCCCCGGCCGGCTCAGGGATCGCTCGTGTGTCCTCGAAGATGTCCTGGATCGCAGCGCAGATCTCATCGGTGTCCACCAGCAGGATCTCATCGACATAGCGGCGCACCAGATCAAAATTCTCCTCCCCGACCCGCCGCACCGCGACGCCGTCGGCAAACATGCCGACGCGCTCGAGCGTCACGCGCTTGCCCGCCTGCAGCGACTGGTACATCGCCGCGGCGTCCTCCGGCTCCACGCCGATGATCTTGATGCGCGGGTACAGTTGCTTGACGTAGGCGGCGATGCCGGCGATCAGCCCGCCGCCGCCTACCGGGACGAAGATTGCATCGAGCAAGCCGCCGGTCTGGCGCACGATCTCCATGCCGATCGTGCCCTGGCCGGCAATGACGTCCGGATCGTCGAACGGGTGCACGAACACCATGTGACGCTCGCGCACCAGCGTCAGCGCGTGTTCGTGCGCGGCATCGTAGACGTCCCCGTGCAGCACCACCTCGGCACCAAGATCCATCACCGCCTGCACCTTGATGGTCGGGGTGGTCTGCGGCATCACGATCAGTGCCGGGATGCCGCGCTCGCGCGCGGCCAGCGCCACGCCCTGCGCATGATTGCCGGCCGAGGCGCAAATCACGCCGCGTGCCGCAATCGCCGGCGACAGGTGCGAGATCTTGTTGTAAGCACCGCGCAGCTTGAAAGAGAACACCGGCTGCAGGTCTTCGCGCTTCAGCAGCACCTGGTTGCCGAGCCGGCGCGACAGCCGGGGCGCGACATCCAGCGGCGTCTCGACAGCAACATCATAGACGCGCGCCTTGAGGACGCGCTGCAGATAGTCATCGATCATCGGCCGAAGCTTAAGCTATCCGCCGCTGCCGGCACAGCCGCCTGCGATGCCGGCATTGCCCTCGGCAGTGCACTCGGCGGTGCATGGGGAGGGCGTGGCGGCGGGCCGCCAGCGCCCAGCCGCTACAGTCCCGGCGTCGGGCGCTCCGGCGGTGTCCTGATGACGTAGCGGAACTCGCTCTTGCCCAGCGTCACGATGTCGCCTTCCTTGAGCGTGCGGCGGTTGACCCGCTCGGCATTCACATAGGTGCCGTTGGTGCTGTTGAGATCTTCGATGACCGTCTTGCTGCCATAGAGCAGCACCACTGCGTGATGGCGGCTGATGAATTCCGCATCGATGCGAATGTCATTGTCCGGCGTGCGACCGATGGTCGTGCGTCTTCCCAGCAACTGCACGATGCCAGTTTCGCCCTGGGTACGCACCAGCATGCGCGTCGGCTCGGCGTCGCCCAGGTGCTCGAGATTCTGCTGAATATTTCCGAGCACCGCCGCGCTGCTCGCGGTCGCGGTCTCGAGCCGCTGGATCAGTGCTTCGCGCTGCTCCAGCGATGCGCGCACCGATTCCAGTTGCACGCGCAGATCGCCGATGTTCTGTGCCTGCGAGCGCACCTCCGCTTCCAGCGCGACGTGACGCTCCAGCGCGGCCTTTTCCGCCGCTGCTGCCGCTGTCTGCTGCTGTTCGTGCTCGGAGCGCATTGCAATCGCTTCCGCCTCCAGTGTCGCGACCCGTTGCTTCTCGAGTTTTACCTTTCCGAGCAGATCTTCCTCGCGCTCGCCGGCCAGCCTGATGCGATCGGCGATCTCGCGTTCCAGCGCTGCAATGCGCAGAGCGCCTTCACTGATGAGCGCCTCGCGGTCGCCAAGCAGCGAGCTGAATACCTGGCGGCGGCCTTCCAGGCTCTGCAGATTTTCGCGAAAGCGCTCGGCCTGGGCGCGCGCCAGCGCCAGATCGCTCTCGACCACGCGCAGCCGCCGCGCCTGTGCCTGGCGCTCCTTAAGGCTAGCACTGGCGGAAGCATCGTGCGACTCGACCGCGGCGTGCGCGGCGGCCGCCTCTTCACGTGCGGCCTTCAGATCCGCCCGCAGCGCGTCGCGCTCGGCGGTCGCCGCCGCGTACTCGCCGGCTACGGTGGCGCTTTGCGATTCCAACTCGGCGATGCGCCGGTCGCGCAACCCGACCTCGCGTTCGAACATCGACAGCTGCTCGCTCTTGCGATTGAGCAGCGCCTCGAGTTCACGCAGGTTGGTGGTCAGGTTGCCAAGATTCTGTTCCAGCTGGCCGCGGCTCTCGGTCACCGAGGCCAGGTCGGAGCGCAGCGCCCCGATCTCGGCATCGCGCAGGCTCTGTTCCACGCGCAGTTCATGCGTCGCCTCGTCATTAGGAACATAGGCAGAGCGCGCCGGACTGCGCACGGCGCCGGACGACATCATCCACGAGTCGGTGGCGCCCAGCGGGTCATCGGCAGCGATGACGGTGGAAGCGCCCGGCAGCATGGGTAGCTCGGCGGTCTCCTCCAGATCTACCGTGGTCGGGGTTTCATGTTGCTTGGCCATCAATACACCTTGAACGTGCAGGCCCTAGGCCAGACCCAGAAAATTCCGCAGCTGCAGCGCCTGGCGCTCGAACTCGGAGCCGTCATGCCCACTCGCCTCCGCGGCACGCAGGTCGATCACCAGCGAGGGCTGGCGCAGCGCGCGCGTCTCGCCCCTGACCGCCTCGGTATCCGGCGACAACACCATGCGCACTACCTGGGTGGGACGCTGCCGCGCCAATGCCAATGCGATCGCAACACCGCTCTCGTGCGCCAGAATGTCGATCTGCCGCAGCAGCATCGAATCGATCAGGTCACCCAGCCCGGCCGCCAGCTCGGCGGCGCCGGCATGTGCGGGGGCCGGATCCGATTCCCCGCACCCCGGCAGATCGGGCGCGTACACGCAACGGTCGCGTCCCAGCGGCGCCAGCAGCGGGCGAAAGAAGCGCCCCGAAGCCGGGGGCGCGGCGATGCACAGCAGCGGCGTCGCCTCGTCGAATCCGCCGCCGGCCGGGATCGCGTAGTGCACATGCAACTGCCCGTAACGACATTCGAAATAGGCTCGCCGCACACGCGGCTCGGTCGCAGCGGGGAGGACGGCACGTTGAACTCTGTTCATGCAGCGAATCACCCATGGTGGGAGTCATGCGTCGCCCTATTGCGGCGCGCGGGGCGCCATTCCGGCCCGCCACCCTATGCTATGGCCATTATTCCTTAACGCGCCAGGCCGCCATGCGACACACTACCCAACTTCCGCGATCTGCCGTGCCGGCCCCAGGGCCGCGGGGGCTTGCAGCGGGCTTCCAGGGTGGCCAAGCCCGCTCCCGCCGCCTGTAGCGACTCAACATAACCGGGCGGTAATCAGCGATAATCCGGCGATAACAGCGCACTAACAGGGCGGCGGCGCTAGCGCTTGCCCGGATCGGCATGCAGATAGTGCAGAAAGCGATGCACGACGGGCGCAAACACGACCGCGGTGGTAGCCAACAGCGCAATGCCCGAATACAGCGCGTAGCTGCCGGCAAAGACTTTGCCGGCCCAGGTCTCGGGATTCGCCACCGGACCCATGCCCGACAGGATCATCGCCGCATTCTCGTAGGCGTCGACCCAGCCCAGCGCGACCAGCCAATGGTAGCCGGCCATGCCGACCAGCAGCGAGATGCCGATCAGCACCAGCCCGATCGCCGAGCTGATGGCCAGGCGGTGCAGGAAGAGCCGCCGCGGCAGCAGCGGCTGCGACATGCGCTCGTATTGCCCCAGTCCGCGCACCTAGGCCTCGAGCGCCGGCATCGCGCTGCACACCCCGGAGTGAAATTCGGTAGTCATGCGATTTTCGCAATTTACCGTGATACGGCTGCTACTTTGCAACGGTCGCAATTGCCGATGCAAGTTTTGCCGATACAGGTTTCGTCGCCGCTGCCATCGGGATCGAAGTGGGCGCCGTCCAGTTGACGCGATGCCGCAGCGCATGTACGGGTGATCGGATGCCCGTCACGCGCGCGCTCCTGCTTGCCCTGCTGCTGTGCGGCGCCATCGGGCCGGTGGGCGCGCAGATCATCACCGAGTCCAGCCCTGACGATGCATCACTGCGACCGCCGCAATCGGAATCCGCCGGGCAGCAGCGCGGTGACGCGCTGCCGTCGGACCAGGAACTGGAGGCTGCCGGCGCGCGCATCGGCGGCATCGAGATCGATACCATCCAGGTATTTGATCTCAGCAATCCGCAGGACGACAACTGGCTGTTTCGCACCGCCGACCATCTGCACAAGGGTACGCGCGTCTCGGCGGTCGCCGCGCAGCTGCTGTTCCGGCGCGGTGACCTGTATTCGAGGCGGCTGCTGGAAGAGACCGCGCGCAACATCCGGCTGAACTCCTCGTTTCTGCGCGAGCCGATCATTCGTCCGATCCGCTACCATGACAACATCGTCGACATCGTGGTCGTCACCCACGACGTCTGGACGCTGCAGCCGGGTGTCACGTTCAGCCGCAGCGGCGGCAGCAACACCACCGGCATCGACATCTCCGACTCTAATGTCTTCGGCTTCGGCAAATACCTCGAGATCGGCCACGGCGAGAATGTCGACCGCAGCTCCACTTATCTGAGCTGGGCCGATCCGAACGTCTGGGGCAGCCATTGGATTGATGGCGCACTGTATTCGAGGAACTCCGACGGTACGGTGTGGGGCGTGGGCGCCGGCCTGCCGTTCTATTCTCTGGAGGCCCGTCGTGACGGCGGTGCCGACGTTGGCGACAACCACAGCGTATTCACGCGCTACCGTCTCGGCCAGACCTATGACGCCTACGACGACGATTGGCGTACCGCCGACCTGTACATCGGCGGTGCCCTGAAGGTAACCGACCTGTGGAGCGAGCGCCTGCTGCTCGGCTGGCGCCTCGATCGCAGCCGCTTCGGCGTGTCGCCCGACCAGACCATTGCGCTGCTGGCGCCGCTGCCGCAGAACCGGGATCTGTCGTACCCGTTCGTGCGCATGCAGTGGATCGAGAATTCCTACGCGACGATGCGCGATCTGAACCTGATCGCGCGCACTGAGGACGTGCATTTCGGCCTCGATGCCAGTTTCGGTCTGGGTGTGGCGACCAGGGCTTTCGGCTCCGACCGCAACTCGGTGCTGGCCGACACCGAGATCAACTATGGCTGGCAGTTCGGGGACACGCAGCAGCTGTTCCTGGCCGGTCGCCTGGCGTCACGCTTCGAAGACGGCGCGCTGCATGATGCCATCATCACCTGGACCTCGAGCTACTACCTCACCACCAGCGACCATACGCGCATGCTGGTGCGATTCAGCGGCGACGCCGGGCACGATCTCGATGGTGATCACACGCTGCAGCTCGGCGGCGATACCGGGCTGCGCGGCTACCCGCTGCGTTATCAGAATGGCAATCAGCGCGCGCTGCTGACGCTCGAGGAGCGGCTGTATACCAATTATTATCTTTTTCGGCTGGTCAATCTGGGTGCCGCGGCGTTCTACGACATGGGCCGCACCTGGGGCACGACCCTGGTGCCCACGCCGCAGCTCGGCCTGCTCAAGGATGTCGGCGTGGGGCTGCGCCTCGGCAATGCGCGCTCATCGTTCGGCAGCGTGATTCACATCGACCTGGCGGTGCCGCTGGACCGTCCCGCGGACATCAGTGCGCTGCAGTTCCTGGTGAGCACACGCGCCAGCTTCTGACGCGGGTATCGGCACCGCGGCGACGGCGCTAGAACATGCCCGAAGGATCGATCTCGCCGCGCGCCGCGTCCTGGGGGCGTGAGGCGATGTAGTCGCCGGTGATCATCGAGTCGTAGCCCAGTCCCGGTCCGACCATCGGATAGACGCCCGCGTCCGGATCGATGATGACCTCGAGGAACGCCGGGCCGGCGAAGTTCAGGAACTCGGCAACCACGGCCGGCACGTCCTGCTTGCGATCCAGGCGCCGCGCCCATTGATAGCCGTCGGCCGTGGCCGCGCGGACGAAATCCTTCTTGTGCAGCGACTTGTCGCTGCCGGACAGCCGCCCCTTGAAGAACAGCTTCTGCCACTGCTTGACCATGCCGTCGCCGAAATTGTTCAGCACCACGACCTTGATTGGCAGATCGTAGGTGGTCGCGGTCTCGAGCTCGCCGATGTTCATGCGGATGCTGGCATCGCCGTCGAAATCGATCACCAGCCGTCCCGGGTTGGCGATCTGCGCACCGATCGCCGCCGGCAGGCCGAATCCCATCGTGCCCATGCTGCCGGAGGTCAGCCATAGGCGCGGCTCGCGGAAATCGAACATCTGCGCGGCCCACATCTGATGCTGGCCGACGCCGGTGGCGATGATGGCCTCACCGCGCGTGTGACGGTTGATCTCCTCGATCACGTAGTGCGGCTGCACCAGGTCGCTGTCGCGATCATAGTTCATTGCATGTACGCGCCGCAGTTCGCCCAGGGCGGCGCGCCAGGCGGCGAAGTCGCCCTGGAAGCCGCTGCGCGCACCATGCGCCATCAATACATGCAGCGCCTCGGGCAGCAGGCCGACATGGCTCCAGTGCGCGGTCTTGACCTTGTTGATCTCGGCCAGGTCGACATCGAGCTGCGCGATGCGGCGCGCGTTGCGCACGAACTTGCTCGGATCGCCGGCGACGCGATCATCGAAACGTGCACCGATCGCGATCAGGAAATCGCAATCATCGGCCGCATAGTTGGCAAACGCCGCGCCGTGCATGCCGAGCATGCGCATCGACAGCGCATCGGTGGTATCGATGGCACCGATGCCCATCAGCGTGGTCACCACAGGAATGCCGAACTGGTGCGCGAACTCGGTGAGCGCGCCGGCCGCCGCGCCGTTGATGACGCCACCGCCGGCATAGATCAGCGGCCGCTTCGACTGCGACAACAGCTGCAGGAATTTCGCCGCCGCCGGTTCCGTCAGCGTGCTGGCATTGAGCTCGCGCAGGCGCGCACGGTAGCCGGGAATGGCGAGCTGACCCTCGCCCTGGAACACGCCGGCCGCGGTCTGCACGTCCTTTGGAATGTCCACCACTACCGGCCCGGGACGGCCGGTGCGCGCGATCTCGAACGCGGTGCGCATCGTTGCCTCCAGCCGCGCCGGGTCGGTGACCAGCAGCACGTGCTTGGCGACCGAACCCATCAGCGACGCCACCGGCGCCTCCTGGAATGCATCGGTACCGATCGCGGCACGCGCTACCTGACCGCAGATCACGACGATCGGGACCGAATCGGCCATGCAGTCGCGCACCGGCGTCACGGTGTTGGTCGCTCCCGGTCCGGAGGTCACCAGGCACACGCCAACCTTGCCGCTGGCGCGCGCATAACCGGCCGCCATGAAGCCCGCGCCCTGCTCGTTGGCCGGGACGATCAGCGGCACCTGCCGCCCGCCGCTGCCCTTCTGCATCTCGTTGAAGGTGAAGATCGCGTCATAGGTCGGCAGGATCGCGCCGCCGCTGTAGCCGAAAATGGCCTCCACGCCCTCGTCCGCCAGCACCTGGACGATCATCTCCGCCCCGGTCATGGCTTTGCCGGCCAGGGGATGTTTGCGTTGAAGTGCGATGGCTGCCAGGTCTTTCATAGGCGATATCGCAGCCAGAATAGCCGAGCCGGCCCGCAATTGGCTATTCTGGCGGACCTGCCCGAGGCGCCCTGGGACACATGCGACACATAATCGGTATCCTGCTGCAGAACGAGGCCGGCGCCCTGACGCGGGTCGCCGGCATGTTTTCCAGCCGCGGCTACAACATCGAATCGCTGTCGGTGGCGCCGACCGATGACCCCACCGTGTCGCGCCTGACGCTGGTCACCAGCGGCTCGGAAGCGGTCATCCTGCAGATCGCCAACCAGTTGAAGAAGCTGATCGATGTCGTGAGCGTCGAGGACATGACGCGCGGCGAGCACATCGAGCGCGAGCTGGTGCTGCTGAAACTGCGCATCGAGCCGGCAAGGCGCGATGCGGTGCGCGGCTACGTGGCGCGCACCGGCGGTCGGGTGCTCGACCCGTCGAGCGAGTGCTTCATCGTCGAGCTGCTGGGCAGCGAAGCGGAAATCAACGGCTTCATGCGTGAGCTTGCGAACCATGCCGAGCTGTTCGAGGTGGTGCGCAGCGGTGCGCTGGGTATCAGCCGCACACAGCGCTCACTGCGGGTGGTCGAGTGAGCCGCGCACCGCCGCGATCAGCATCTGCTCGAACGCCCTGACCGCCGCACGGTTGTCGTTCGCGGCCGGCGCTGGCTGCTGCGGCATAGTCCTACCGGCCGTGGGCGCGCTGATCAGCCCTCATTTGCACTATCCGGGATGAGCACGCTGGCGCCGACGGTGCGCCGCCCCTCCAGATCACTCTGCGCCTGCGCGGCATCCTGCAGCGCGTAGCGCTGGCCGATGTGTACCCGCAGTTTTTTCGCGCGCAGCAGCGCAAACATCGCGCGCGCCGCCGCCTGCAGCGACTCGCGCGTGGCGATGTAGTCGAACAGCGCCGGCCGTGTCAGGAACAGCGATCCATGCCGCGCAAGTTCCAGTGGCGCGACCGGCGGCGGCGGACCCGAGGCGTTGCCGAAGCTCACCATCATGCCGCGCGGCCGCAGGCAGTCGAGCGATTCGCCGAAGGTGTCCCTGCCGACCGAGTCATACACCACGTCGGCCATGCGGCCGCGGGTGTAGCGGCGTACCGACTCGACGATATCGTCGCGGCCGGCCAGAAATACCTGGTTGCAGCCATGGCGCCTGGCCTGCGCGATCTTGGCCTCGCTGCCGACGATCCCCATGACCCTGGCACCGAGGAAGCGCGCCCATTGTGTCAGCAGTGAACCGACCCCACCGGCTGCGGCGTGGATCAGCAGCTGCTCGCCGCGGCGCACGCGATAGGTTCGGCGCAGCAGGTATTCGGCCGTCAGCCCCTTGAGCATCAGCGCTGCTGCCTGCTCGTCGGTGATGTCGGCAGGCAGCTTGACCAGGTGGTTGGCGTTGATGTTGCGCCGCTCGCAATAGGCCCCGGCCGACGCCAGCACATAGGCCACCCGCTGCCCCACCCTGAAATCCCGCACCCCGCGCCCGAGCGCGACCACGACACCGGCCGCCTCGCTGCCGGGCGTCTCCGGCAACGCACGCGGGTACAGGCCGCTGCGGTCATAGATGTCGATGAAATTGACGCCGATCGCACTATGGCGCAGCTGCACTTCGCCGCGTCCCGGAGGCGGCAGCTGCTGGCGCTCCCACTTGAGCACTTCGGCGCCGCCGTGCTGATGGAACACGATCGCGTTGGAATATTCGGACCGCATGCCTGCAGATCTTACAGCAGCCCCGCCGCTGCCCGCGCCGGTATTTGGTGAGCCGTTACTGTGTCCGATGCGCCCGTGGGTCCGTTGCAGCCGCTGTGTAGCGGTTGGGCCCGTTGCGTGCGGATCAGAGCGCGGCGTTATCCGTCTCGCCGGTGCGGATGCGAATCACTCGATCGATATCGGTGATGAAGATCTTGCCATCGCCAACCTTGCCGGTCTTGGCGGCCTTGAGCACCGCTTCCACCACCTGGTCGACCAGCTCGGTCCGCACCGCCACTTCGACCCGGGTCTTGGGCACGAAATCAACGACGTATTCCGCACCACGGTACAGTTCGGTGTGGCCGCGCTGGCGACCGAAACCCTTGACCTCCGTCACGGTCATGCCGGATACGCCGATTTCCGACAGGGCGGCCCGGACATCATCGAGTTTGAAGGGTTTTATGATTGCGGTTATCAGTTTCATACGTGGGCTCCCGCCATAAGTTCTTGTTGGTTCTGCCTCTTGGCGTACCGGAGGTGCACCTTTCGTGCCACGCCCCGGCCACCTCAATCGTGCCGCATTAGCGCCATTTCGTACCACGGGCAAGGGCATCATGGCACCAATTCGGCGCTCCGCGGGCACCGCTATGCCCGCCGATAGTGCCTGCTGCAGTCTACGCGAGCTGCGCTAGCTCAACACCACCAGCAGGTCCTTGGCGTCGATCTGGGCACCCGGCTGTACCAGCACCTCGGCCACCTCGGCATCCACCTCGGCGCGCACGGCGGCCTCCATCTTCATCGCTTCGATCGTCACCACCACATCGCCGCGCTTGATCTTATGTCCGACCGCGACGCTGACCGTGGCCACGGTCCCCGGCATCGGCGCGCCGATATGGCGCGGATTGCCGGGGTCGATCTTTCGCTGCGGCGGGCGCTTGGGGGTCTGCCTGCGATCGGTCACGCGCACCGAGCGCGGCTGGCCATTGAGTTCGAAGAACACGGTACGCGTGCCGTCCTCGTGCGGCTCGCTGCGGGTCACGTAATGCACGATCAATGTCTTGCCGCGCTCCAGATCGATGCTGATTTCCTGCCCCGGCTCCATGCCGTAGAAAAACACCGGCGTCGGCAGGATCGCGACATCGCTGAAGCGCCGCCGGTCGGCGGCGTATTCGGTGAACACCTTCGGATACATCAGATAGGAGGCGAATTGCCGATCGGTCAGCGCGCGCTCGGCCTTCACGCCGGCCTCGGCTCGCAGCTTGTCCATATCCGCCGGCGGCATGTCCAGCCCCGGCCGGCGCGTGTGCGGCGCCGCGTCCTGCAGCACCTTGCGCTGCAGCTCCACTGGAAAGCCGCCGTACGGCTGTCCGAGATCGCCGCGAAACAGCTGCACTACCGACTCCGGAAACGCGATCTCGGTCGCAGGATCAAGCACCGCGGCACGCGTCAGGCCGTTGGTCATCATCAGCAGCGTCATGTCGCCCACCACCTTCGAGGTCGGCGTCACCTTGATGACGTCGCCGAACATGTCGTTGACCTCGGCATAGGTGCGGGCGACTTCCGGCCAGCGCGTGTCCTCGATGCCGAGCGAGCGCGCCTGCTCCTTCAGGTTGGTGTATTGGCCGCCGGGCATGCCGTGCACATAAACCTCGGAGGTGCCGGCCCGGTTGTCGCTCTCGAACGCGACATAGCCCTTGCGCACCTGCTCCCAATAGTGCGACAGGGTGCGGATATGTGCGGTGTCGAGGCCCGGATCGCGCGGTCCGTAGCGCAGCGCCTCGGCGATCGAACCCAGATTCGGCTGCGAGGTCAGGCCGCTCATGGAGTCCATCGCGCCGTCCACCGCATCGGCGCCGGCGGCGATCGCGGCAAACACGCTGGCAGCCGCGATGCCGCTGGTGTCGTGGGTATGGAAGTGCACCGGCAGCCCGGTCTCATCGCGCAGCGCCTTGACCAGGTCGTAGGCGGCGCGCGGCTGGCACAGGCCGGCCATGTCCTTGATGCCGATGACGTGGGTGCCGGCGACTTTGAGCTCGCGCGCCAGCTTCACGTAGTAGTCGAGCGTGTACTTGCGCTCCTTTGGATTGCAGATGTTGCCGGTGTAGCAGATCGCCGCCTCGCACAGCCGGTCGGTCGCCAGCACCGCGTCGATCGCCACGCGCATGTTCTCGACCCAGTTGAGCGAATCGAAGATGCGGAACACGTCGATGCCCGCAGCCGCGGCCTGGCGCACGAAATACTGCACCACGTTGTCCGGGTAATTGGTGTAGCCGACCGCATTGGCGGAACGCAGCAGCATCTGCAGCAGCAGGTTCGGCATCGCCTCGCGCAGCCGCTCGAGCCGCTCCCACGGATCCTCCTTCAGAAACCGCATCGCGACGTCGAAGGTCGCCCCGCCCCAGCATTCGACCGAGAACAGCTGCGGCAGCATGGCCGCATAGGCCGGCGCGATTGCGACCATGTCGATGGTGCGCATGCGCGTTGCCAGCAGCGACTGGTGTGCGTCGCGCATCGTGGTGTCGGTCAGCAGCACGCGTTCTTCGGCGCGCATCCATTGGGCGAAACGCGCCGGGCCCAGCTCATCCAGCAGCTGCTTGCTGCCCGGAGGCGGTGCCATGCCGCGCGCCACCGCGGCCGGCAGGCGTGGCGGACGCATCAGCGTCAGGCGCGCCGGTACTGCGCGTCCCTTGATCTCGCGGTTGCCATTGACCACGGTGTCGGCGAGGAACGTCAGGATGCGCGTGGCGCGGTCGCGCCGCTCGGGCGAGCTGAACAGCTCCGGCGTCTCGTCGATGAAGCGGGTCGTGTAGTCGCCGCGCTCAAAGCTCGGGTGGGTGATGATCTGGTCGAGGAATCGCAGGTTGGTGGTGATCCCGCGGATGCGAAATTCCCATAGCGCACGGTGCATGCGCGCGATTGCCTCCTCGGGTGTCGGCGCCCAGGTGGTCGCCTTCACCAGCAGCGAGTCGTACCAGCGCGTGATAATGGCACCGGTATAGGCGGTGCCGGCGTCGAGCCGGACGCCGAAGCCGGCCGGGGTGCGATAGGCCGTGATGCGACCGTAGTCGGGGGTGAAGTTGTTCTCCGGATCCTCGGTGGTCACCCGGCATTGCAGCGCGTGCGACTGGATGCGGATTTCATCCTGTGGCGGCACGCCGCTGGCGGCGTCGCCAATGCGGGCGCCGTCGGCGATACGAATCTGCGCCTTGACCAGGTCAATGCCGGTGGCGCATTCGGTCACCGTGTGCTCGACCTGAATGCGCGGGTTGACCTCGATAAAGTAGAACTTGCCGCTGTCCGCGTCCTGCAGGAACTCGACCGTGCCGGCATTGAAGTAATCGGCGGCGCGCCCGATCGCAAGTGCCGCCTTGCACAGTGCGACGCGCTCGGCATCGCTCAGGAACACCGCCGGGGCGCGCTCCACCACCTTCTGGTTGCGCCGCTGCACCGTACAATCGCGTTCGAACAGGTGCACCAGGTTGCCGTGGCTGTCGCCGAGGATCTGCACCTCCAAATGGCGCGCGCGGCGCACCAGGCGTTCCAGATAGACTTCGTCGTTGCCGAATGCGGCGCGCGCCTCGCGGCGCGCCACCGGCAGCAGCTCCGCCAGCTGCGCATCGTTCTCCAGCACCCGCATGCCGCGTCCGCCGCCGCCCCAGCTGGCCTTGAGCATCACCGGGTAGCCGACCTCGCGCGCCAGCCGCCGGCATTCATCCAGCTCCTGCGGCAGCGGCGGCGTCGCCGGCATTACCGGCACGCCGGCGGACACTGCCAGGTGGCGCGCGGCCACCTTGTTGCCCAGAACGCGCATGGTGTCCGGGCTCGGGCCGATGAAGATGACACCAGCCTCGGCGCACTGCGCGGCGAACTGCGGATTCTCCGACAGGAACCCATAGCCGGGATGGATCGCATCGGCCGCCGCTTCGCGCGCGACGCGCAGGATGTCGGGAATATCCAGATAGGCCTCGATGGCGCCCTTGCCCTCGCCGACCAGGTAGGCCTCGTCGGCCTTGGTCCGATGCAGGCTGAAGCGATCCTCCTGCGAGTAGATCGCGATCGTCGGGATGCCGAGCTCGCTGGCAGCGCGCATGACACGAACCGCGATCTCGCCGCGATTGGCGACCAGCAGCCGATGAATCCTGTGCAGCACGAAATTCTCTCAGTTGGCTAGGTAGGCGGCGAGATACTGGTCGAAGCTGCCGTGCTGCGCCGCCTCGAGCGAACGCTGCGCCTCCAGCGACTCCTGCACCTCGAGCTCGAATTGCTGCCAGCGCGCCGCATTGCGTGGAGCGGCGAGCAGGTACTCTTTATGAGAGCGTGACATGCGCAGCACCAGCGCGGTAAAGCTCTCGCCCGATTCACGCAGGTCGTGCAACAGGCGCGCCGAGGGCGTCTGGTCGACATCTTCGAGCTTGGTCTGCTGTTCCTTCAGCGTGACGCTGTAGGGGCGCTGCGGATGCGCGGCGTCCAGCAATTCGCAGATGCCCTGCATCGATTCGAGCAGCTCGGCCGCCCAGGTGCGCATCGGCAGCTGCCGTCCGTCGCGCTCAAGCATCAGGCTACGCGCGCGCCCGTAGCGCGCCACCTTCAGGTGGTTGCGATCGATCGCTTCCTCTTCATTGGTGTCGATCGGCGGGCTGGCGCGGAACAGCAGCAGCAGGCAAAAGGCCTCGAGGAAATACAGCTTGCGCAGATTGACGCCGACCGGATTGTAAGCGCTGTTGTCGAGCGTGCGCACCTCGACGTATTCAACGCCGGCGCGCGCCAGCGCATGGATAGTGCGCTCGCCTGCGCGCAGCGTGCGCTTCGGACGCACGTAGCTGTAATACTCGTTCTCGATCTGCAGCACGTTGCCCGACAGCTGCCGATACTCGCCGTCCACCTTCACCCCCAGCGCTTCGAACGGCGGATGCGGCTGGTTCACGGCATGCCGCAGGTCGCGCAGGTACTGCTCCAGCGTGTTGAACGACACCGCCTCGGCCGCCTGGTTGCGATTGCGATAGCCGATGTCGCTCATGCGCAGCGAGGTCGCGTCCGGTCCGATCAGGGTGTCGGGGCCAAGCAGCTCGAGTTCCGGATCGACGCGGCCCTGCAGAAACGACGGGCACAGTGCCGGGGAGGCGCCGAACAGGTAGGTGACGATCCAGCCATAGCGGCGATAGTTGCGCAGCAGGTCGAAGTAGCGCGCCGAAATGAATTGCTGGCCGGCAGCGTGCGACTCGCAGATCTCGGTATACAGCGGCCAGAACGGTTCCGGTACCGAATAGTTGAAATGCACGCCGGAAATGGCCTGCATCATGCCGCCATAGCGCACCATCAGTCCGTGGCGATAGATGTATTTGATGCGGCCCTGGAACGAGCTGCCGAAACGGGCGATCGGCACCGACTTCTCGCCGCCCAGGACGCACGGCATCGAGGTCGCCCACAGCAGCTCATCGTCCAGGTGCGCATAGACGAACTGGTGCAGCTCGCCAAGATACTGCAGCAGCTCCTCATTGTCGTTGAAGGTCGGCGTGACCAGCTCGGTCAACGCTTCGGAATAATCGGTGGTGATGTGCGGATTGGTCAGCGCCGATCCCAACGCACGCGGATGCGGCGTCTGCGCGATGTGGCCGTCGGGCGTCACACGCAGCGATTCGCGTTCCAGCCCGCGGCGCCCGCGCGCCACCAGGCCCTGCTCGCGGCTGTTCACCAGCGATGCGAGTCGGCGCTCGTACACGCGATCGACCACGATGCCCGCCATCAGCCCTCCGTTTTGGCCGCCAAACATCCCCGAGTGTCACCGGCCGCCCCGCCCAGATCGCCGGGCGGCGCGGGCGCCGGCCGACCATCTTGCCTGTGCGGGCTCCAGCGCCGCAATGTGCGCCATATCCGCGCTGCGGGTCGGCGCGGCCGCGATGAGTGACCGCGCCCATACCGGCGTGGCATCCTAGGACCAGGGCCCAGAGCCCAAGCCCCAGCGTTGCAGATGGCCGCGGCCGCGTCGCGGGCACGGGCACGGGCACGGGCAAAGATATACACGGAGACGCATTCCATGCAGATCGGAACCACCCCCAGGCGGGTAGCAATCACCGGCGGGGTGCGCACCCCGTTTGCACGCTCCCACACCGCCTACGCCGGCACCGACAACCAGGAGCTGCTGACCGCCTCGCTGCGTGCGCTGGTCGAGCGCTTCGATCTGCAGGGCCAGCGGCTCGGCGACGTGATCGCAGGTGCTGTCATCAAGCATTCCAAGGATTACAACCTGACGCGTGAATCGGTGCTGTCGACCGGACTGGATCCGCAGACCCCGGGCCTCGACCTGCAACGCGCCTGCGGTACCAGCCTGGAGGCCGCGATCCTGATCGCCAACAAGATTGCCCTCGGCCAGATCGACGCCGGTATCGCCGCCGGGGTAGACAACCTCAGCGACCCGCCGGTGGTGTATCCCAGGTCGTTTCAACAGCGGCTGCTGCGCAGTGCGCGCGGCCGAAGTTTTGGCGCCCGCATGAAGCCCTGGCTCGGATTGCGCCCGCGCGACCTGAAGCCGGTGTTGCCGGCGGTGGTCGAGCCGCGCACCGGCCTGTCGATGGGCCAGAGCTGCGAGCTGATGGTGAAGACCTGGAACATCAGCCGCGAGGAGCAGGACCGGCTGGCGTATGAGAGCCATATGAAGGCGGCCGCGGCCTGGCATGAGGGGTTCTACGACGATCTGGTAGTGCCGTTTCGCGATTTGAAAACCGACAACAACGTTCGCGCAGACACCTCGGTGGAGAAGCTGGCGAAGCTGAGGCCGGTATTCGACCTGAGCGGCAGCGGCAGTATCACGGCCGGCAACAGCACGCCGCTGACCGATGGCTCCGCCGCGCTGCTACTGGCCTCGGAGCAGTGGGCGGCCGACCACAAACTGCCGGTGCTGGCGTACCTCACCGCTGGCAAGACCTGGGCGGTGGATTTCGCCAGTGGCAAGGAAGGCCTGCTGATGGCACCGGCCTACGCGGTCGCCGCGATACTACAGGACACGGGTCTGACGCTGCAGGATTTCGACTACTACGAAATCCATGAGGCTTTCGCCGCGGTGCCGTTGTGCCTGTTCAAGGCCTGGCAGTCGCCCGACTATTGCAGGGAACGCCTCGGGCTGCCCGAGGCACTGGGTGGCATCGACAACGCCAGGCTCAACGTCAAGGGCGGCAGCGTCGCGATCGGGCATCCATTCGCCGCCACCGGCACCCGCATCCTGGCGGTTCTGACCAAGCTGCTGGCGCTGGATCCGCAGGCCAAGCGCGGGATTGCCTCCGCGTGCACCGCCGGCGGCATGGGCGTCACGGCGATCCTGGAGCGCGCGTGAGCCAGACCGAAACACTGATGGCCCGGGACGGGCACAAGTTCAGCACCTACCTTGCCAAGCCGGCCGGCAAGGCGCGCGGCGCAGTGGTAATCGTGCAGGAGATCTTCGGGTTGTCGCCCTGGATCGTGCGCAGCGTCGACAGCTATGCCACCGATGGTTACCTGTGCGTGGCGCCGGCACTGTTTGATCGCGTGCGCCGCAACCTGGTGCTGGGCTATTCGCCACCGGAACGCGAACAGGCGATGGGCTATCGCAGACAGATCGATACCGCCAAGGCGGTACTGGACATCGGCGCCGCCGCGGCGATGGCGCGGCATGCCGGCAAGGTGGCCATGATCGGTTACTGTTGGGGCGGCATGCTGACCTGGGCCGCGGCCAGCGAATTGCCGCTCGGGGCTGCGGTCTGCTACTACGGCGCGGGTATTCCGAAACTGCTGCCTAAGGTACCGGTCTGTCCGACCATGCTGCATTCGGGCGAGCAGGACCAGAGCATCCCGCTCAGCGACGTCGAACTGGTGCGCGCCGCCTATCCGCAGGCCAACTATCACCTGTACGCTGCCGGCCACGCGTTCGCCAACGATGATCGCCCGGATCATTACAATGCCGAGGCCGCCGCGCTGGCACGCTCGCGCACCAACGCCTTCCTGGCGCAGCACATCGGCTAGCCGCGAGCGCTTACTTCCAGCGCCCCCCAGTGTGAAGGATTCATCGCCCAACGGCTCGGCCGTGCTGCTGGTGAATACCGGTACCCCGGTGGCACCGCGCACCGGCGCCGTGCGCAGTTTCCTGCGCCGGTTCCTGTCCGACCCACGTGTCATCGAGCTGCCGCGCGTACTGTGGCTGCCGCTATTGTATGGCCTGGTGCTGCCGCTGCGCGCGCCGCGCAGTGCGCACAAGTACCGCCAGATCTGGCAACCCGAGGGTTCCCCGCTGCTGTTCAATACCTCGAAATTGCGGCTCGCGCTGCAACGCCAGCTGGCAGCGTTGCGCGGTGAAATGCGGGTCGAACAGGCGTTCCTGTATTCACCGCCATTCGTACACGCGACCCTGGAAGCATTGCGCAATGCCGGTGTGCGCCGCCTGGTCGTGCTGCCGCTGTTCCCGCAGAGCAGCGGTACCACCACCGGCGCGGTCTATGACCAGGTCGCGCAGTCGCTGCGCGCGTGGCGCACGCTGCCCGATCTGCGCTTCATCGCCGACTACCATGCGGAGGCCGACTACATCAGCGCACTCGCCGCCAGCATCGCCGATCACCGCCGCCTGCACGGCCGCGGCGGCCACCTGCTGATGTCGTTTCACGGCATCCCGCAGTCCTACGTCGGCGCTGGCGATGGCTACGGCGACCAGTGTCGCCAGACCGCAGTGCAGCTCGCTGCCGCACTCGACCTGGCACCGCGTGACTGGACGCTGAGCTTTCAGTCGCGCTTTGGCGCCAATCGCTGGCTCACCCCCGCCACCGATCGCAGCCTGAAAGAGATGCCGGGCCGGGGTATCCACGCCGTGACCGTGCTGTGTCCTGGATTTGCGGCCGACTGTCTCGAGACCCTGGAAGAGATTGCGCTTACCGGGCGCGACATTTTCCTGCAGGCCGGCGGCGAGCACTTCGACTACGTGCCGGCGCTCAACGCCCGCAGCGATCACGCCGGCGCGCTCGCCCGGCTGATCGCGCGCAATTGCGCCGACTGGCCCGGCGCCGCGGGCGCGCCGTCGCTGCTGCCCTGATGTTCGGCAGCTTCCTGGAACTGGCGCTTGCGACAACGGACATCGCCGCATCGGTGCAATTCTATGAGCGGCTGGGCTTCTCGCAGCTGATCACCGGCGATGCCTGGCCGCATCGCTATGGCGTGCTGAGCGACGGGCGCATACACCTGGGGCTGCATGAGCGCACTATGCCTTCGCCGGCGCTGACCTTCGTGCTGCCGCAACTGGCCAGCACGCGACAGCGGCTGCACGCTGCAGGTTTCGAAGCGGAGCTGGCAGCACTTGGCGACGACAGCCTGCATCAACTGCAGCTGCGCGACCCTGGTGGCCATGCGGTAACGCTGCTCGAGGCGCGCACCTACTCGCCGGCGGCGCCCGGTGTGGCCGTGGAATCGCTGTGCGGCTATTTCTCGCACCTGAGCCTGCCGCAGCCCGACTATCAGGCGGCACGCGAATTCTGGGAGCGTGCCGGGTTCGTGGCGCTGCCCGAGGAAGATGAACCGTTTCCGCACCTGCCGCTGACCAGCGATCACCTCGACCTGGGGTTTCATCAGCCGCGCACCGCCGACGGGCCGCTGCTGGTGTTCGAGTGCGCCGATGTTGCACGGAACATTGCGCGCCTGCGCGCGCTCGGTATCGGCCTGTCGGGGCAATTGCCGCGCGGACTCGACCGCACGCGCAGCGCGCTGCTGAGCGCACCGGAAGGCACCGAGCTGCTGCTGGTCCCCGCGCCCGGCTGACACGCAATGGTCAGTGCCACTCAGTGCCACTCAGTGCCACTCAGTGCGACTCACTGCGGCGCGATGCTGCCGGCCGGCGCATCGCCGGCGCGCTGCGCCACCAGTCGAAAGCGCACATGCATGCGCTCCGCGACCCGCAGCGCGCCGAGCGCGACGCTGTAGGGTGTCAATCCGAGCTGCGCATGCGTCAGCTCGAATTCGCCGCTGGCGATCACCTTGTCGCCCGAACGCTGCAGGTTCATCGGCAGCTGCAGCTCAGCGCTATGGTCGCGTACCAGGATGCGGGTGGTCATGAGCAGCTCGTCGCCGGCGGCGTGCTCTTCGCCCGCGGCTTGTCCCGCTGCCCCGCGTAGCCGCAGCGACTGCAGGTGAATGGTCGGAAAGCGCTCCGCATCGAGCAGCGCCGGGCCGAGCATGTGATCGCGGGTACCAGCGATCGCAACGTCGTCCACCGCCGACTGGAAATCCGCACCCTGCGCCGCGCGCAGCTGCGGTTCGTCGACGCTCAGCGCGGCAACCGGGAAATCCAGTTGCCAGCGGCTCTGTGTGACATCGGCCGCCAATTCGATGTCGCCCGACAAATCGCGCACTGCGATTACGTGATTGTGTCCCAGTGCGGCCATGCGTCCGCCGCGGTAAATGAGAATCAATACCACTGAGCGCTGCGTGTCGATGCGGTAGCGCTCGATGGCGGCAGGCGTTGCGGGCGCTGCGAGCATTGCGGGCGCAGCAGGCATGGCCGCGGCGCTCGGGTGCGCTGTGCGTGCACCCACTGCCGGCGCGCCATGACAGGCAGCAAGGCAGCACGCTGCCACTATCTGTGCCATGCCGGGCGCAGCGTGTGCCAGCGCGATTTTCATGGTCTGCATCGCTGGTAGCTGCAACCGGCGATATGCGAGGATAGGGATGTTGATGACACCGGCGGGGCGCCGCATCGGCTACCGTCTGCTGATATAGATGTCACGCTTTTGTAAAAGGATGAATCGATGAGCGAATCCATTTCCCGATCACGTCGCGATGCCCTGAAGCAGTTCGTAGTGCTGTGCGGCGCCGCCGGTGCGCTGCAGGTATCCCGATCAGCGCAGGCGGCAGCCGACGCGCCGCATCTCTCACCCACCGACCCGACCGCACAGGCGCTGTCGTATCACGAGGATGTCAAGACGGTCGACGCCAAACAGTTCCCCACCTATCAGCCCGGTCAGTTGTGCAGCAACTGCCTGCAGCTACAGGGCAACGCCGGCGACGCCTATCGTCCGTGCAATATCTTCGCCGGCAAGCTGGTGAATGCGAACGGCTGGTGCAAGGTCTGGGTGAAGAAAGGCTGAACTGCGCGCAGCGCCTGCCGCTTCACGCCGCGCGCGAGTCGAGCGTGAGTGTCAGCCGCTCGGCCTGACGGCGCAGCAGCGCGCCAAAGCCGTGGGTGTCGCAGAATGCAGCGACCCGCGCCAGGTCCGGAGCGCGTCGCTGCAGATCTGAACTGGCGGCGTCGATCGGCGCATCGCAGGCAATGCGGGTAAGCGAGCGCGCCAGATAGGCCGCCTCGCGATGCAGCGCGAGGCGCGCCGGCAGTGCCGCGGCGCCACGCAGCGGCAAGCCGGCCACCGCGTCCAGCCGTTCGAACAGTTCATCGAGCGAGGCAAACAGCCCCATCAGTGCGGCCGCTGTCTTGGGTCCCACGCCGGGCACGCCTGGGACATTGTCCGTGCTGTCGCCGCGCAGCGCCTGATAGTCGGCCATGCGCTCGGGCTGCACGCCGAAACGGCCTGCGATCTGCTCATAGCGATACTCGGCGGCGTCGCTGTAATCCCAGAACACATCCCCAGGCGCGATCAGCTGTGCCAGGTCCTTGTCGCGCGATACCACCGTCACGGACATGCCGTCATCGCGACAATGTCGCGCCAGGGTGCCTATGAGATCGTCGGCTTCGTAGTCGGTGCTGGCGAATTCGGCGACGCCGATGTGGCGGCAGTATTCGCGGCATAGCGCAAACTGGCGCCGCAGCGCCTCCGGCGCGGGTTCGCGGTTGGCCTTATAGGATGGATAGAGCTTATGGCGAAAGCCGCTGCCATGGCTCTCGTCGAACGCTACCGCGATGTAGCGCGGTCGACGCCGCTCCAGCAGGTCGCCCAGGAAACAGGCGAAGCCGTACAGCGCCTGCGTCGGATTACCGTCGCGATCGGCGATGTCGGGTGGCAGCGAATGCCAGGCGCGAAACACATAGACCGAGGCATCGATCAGGTAGATCACTAGCCGAGCCAGCGCGCGATGCGATCGTGCAGCGGGCTGTGGCGCGGGAAGTGCGCCAGCAGGTATTCCATCTGATCGGCCAGCACCCGCCGGCCCTTGAGGAAGATGTATTCAGCGTAGGTCGGTGTGAACGGTACCGCGATCAGCTGCATCTTGGCCTGCTCGGGCGTGCGCCAGGCCTTCTCATTATTGCAGCGCCGGCAGGCCGCAACCACGTTGGTCCAGACATCCAGGCCGCCCTGGCTGAAAGGACGCACGTGATCGCGCGACAGTTCGCGGCTGGCAAAGCGGCCGGCGCAGTACATGCACAGGAAGGCATCGCGCCGGAACAGGGTTTCGTTGTTGAGCGGCGGCACATAATCGTGGCGCGTATTGCCGGGGTTGCCGGCGTGGCCGACGGTGGCAATGATAGAGCTGACTTCCAGCACCGTGCGCAGGCCGCTGACCGCATTGACACCGCCGTATAGCCGGTAGAGCAGCGAGCCGCAGGTGTAGGCGATCTGCTCCTGGTGATAGAGCCGGGCGGCCTCGCGGTAGTCGATCCATTCGAGCGGCATGCCGGCCACATCGGTGCGCAGCACCATCTGCGTCAGCCCGTGCGTCGCGGTCTGCGCCAGGAACGTCACATCTGGGTCGGCATGCACCATATCGGCATTCATGATCTGTAAGATACGGCAGGATTGTGCGAGAATTCAATGATTAAGCATTTTTATCGTGCGCGCTGTACTGCGCGCGCAACAGCCCCCGTAGAGCGGCGGCTACTATAGGGAGAACAACATGCCAGTCACGATCGGCGGGCTTCGGGAGCGCGTGCCGGGTGAGACGCGCGTTAGTCTGGTCCCCGAGATCACCGACAAGCTCGCCGCCACGACGGCACGCGTGCTGCTCGAGCGCGGGGCCGGAGTCAGCGCCCAGTTTCCGGATGCGCTCTACAAGAAGGTCGAATGGGCGGACAGCGCCGAGGCGGTATTGGCGGCGGCCGATGTACTGCTGGCGGTGCAGCCGCTCAGCGTGGCGCAAATCCAGCTGCTCAAGCCCGGCGCGGTGGTGGTCGGCTTCATGCAGGCGCACGCGCAGCAGGACGCGGTGCGCGCACTGCGCGATCGCAACATCACCAGCTTCGCGATGGAACTGGTGCCGCGTATCTCGCGCGCGCAATCGATGGACGCGCTGTCGTCGCAGGCCGCCATCGGCGGCTACAAGGCGGCGCTGATTGCCGCCAACACCCTCGACCGCTTTCTGCCGATGCTGACCACGGCGGCCGGCACCATTCGTCCGGCGACGGTGCTGATCATCGGCGTGGGCGTCGCCGGCCTGCAGGCGATTGCGACCGCCAGGCGCCTGGGCGCCGTGGTCGAAGCCTACGACGTACGCAGCGCCACCCGCGAACAGGTGAAATCGCTGGGCGCCAAGTTTGTCGAAACCGGGGTGTCGGCCGAGGGCAGCGGCGGTTATGCACGAGAACTCACGGACGAGGAAAAAGCCAAGCAGCAGGCGGTGCTCGACTCGCGCATCGCGGTCGCGGATGCGGTGATATCGACCGCCGCGATCCCGGGGCGGCGCGCGCCGCGCATCATCTCGCGTGCCGCGGTTGAGAGCATGAAGGCCGGCGCGGTGATCGTCGACATGGCCGCCGAGTCGGGCGGCAACTGCGAGCTGACGCAGGCCGGACAGACCATCGTGCACCAGGGCGTGAAGATCGTCGGCCCGGTGAATCTGCCGGCGCAGCTGGCGTTTCATGCCAGCGAAATGTACTCCCGCAATCTTTACAATTTCCTTAAACCGGCGCTCGGCAAGGACGCGGCGCTGGCGATCGACTGGCAGGACGAAGTGTTCGCACAGTCGTGCCTGACGCACGCGGGCACCATCAAACATGAACCGACCCGCAAGCTGGTGGAGGGAACATGACCGGGATTGTCGCACTCTACATTTTCATGCTGGCCGCATTCACCGGCTACGAGGTGATCGCGAAAGTACCGGTGATCCTGCACACGCCGCTGATGTCGGGCTCGAATTTCGTGCACGGCATCGTGCTGGTCGGCGCCATGGTCGCACTCGGCAACGCCGCCACGCCGCTGGAGAAGAGCATCGGCTTCATTGGCGTGCTGCTGGCCGCGGGTAACGCCGTCGGTGGCTATGCGGTCACCGAGCGCATGCTGGAGATGTTCAAATCCAGCGGCACCAGGGGCAAGGGTGGCAAGCACGGCAAGGGCGCTGCTGCCGCGGGGACGCACTGATGGACACCTACTTCAGCGCCGCCGCGCTGATCCAGGCGAGCTACCTGCTCACTGCGTTCCTGTTCATCATGGGACTGAAGCGCATGAGCTCGCCGGTCACCGCGCGCAGCGGCATCGTGTGGGCCGGCGCCGGCATGCTGGTAGCAACGCTGGCGACCTTCTTCTATCCGGGCCTGACCAACTTCCCGCTGATCATCATTGCGATCGTAATCGGCTCGGTGATCGCCTGGGTCAGCGGCCGGCGCGTGGCGATGACCAACATCCCGCAGATGATCGCGCTCTACAACGGCATGGGCGGCGGCGCGGCGGCGGCGATTGCGGCAGTCGAGTTGTATCGCGGTGAGCAGCAGACCACGGCGAGCGCAACGCTGGCGGTGGTCGGCGGCATCATCGGCGCCGTGTCGTTCAGCGGCAGCCTGATCGCGTTCGGCAAGCTGCAGGGCCTGATCCGCAAGTCGCTGCGCTTTGGCGGCCAGCAGCTGCTGAATCTGCTGATCCTCGCGGCCGCGCTGGTGCTCGGCGGTCTGGTGGCCGCGGGCATAAACGTGACCCCGCCGGTGGTCACCGGCCTGTTCGCGGCGGCACTGGTGCTTGGGCTGTCGATGACGCTGCCGATCGGCGGCGCCGACATGCCGGTGGTGATCTCGCTCTACAACGCACTGACCGGCCTGGCGGTCGCGTTCGAGGGCTTCGTGCTCGGTAATGCGGCGATGATCATCGCCGGCACCGTGGTCGGCTCGGCCGGCACGCTGCTGACGCAGCTGATGGCAAAGGCGATGAACCGCTCGCTCGGCAACGTGCTGTTCTCGGGCTTCGGCGACACCGGCGGCGCCACGGCTGCCACTGCAGTCACCGGCAGCATGAAGCCGATCGAGGCTGCCGACGCCGGCGTGATGATGGCTTTCGCGCAGAAGATCATCATCGTACCCGGCTACGGCATGGCGGTGGCACAGGCGCAGCACAAGGTGTGGGAGCTGTGCCAGCTGCTGATCGATCGCGGCGTGACGGTGCGCTTCGCGATCCATCCGGTCGCCGGCCGCATGCCCGGGCACATGAACGTGCTGCTGGCCGAGGCCGGCGTGCCGTACGACCTGATCGCTGACCTGGATGAGATCAACGCCGAATTCGAGACCGCCGATGTGGCACTGATCATCGGCGCCAACGACGTGGTCAATCCGGTGGCGCGCAACGACAAGTCCAGCCCGATCTACGGCATGCCAATCCTGAATGCCGACAAGGCCAAGAATGTCATCGTGATCAAGCGCGGCCAGGGTGCCGGCTTCTCAGGCATCGAGAACGCGCTGTTCTATCTGGACAACACACGCATGCTGTATGGCGACGGCCAGGCCGCGGCCGCGGCGCTGATCGCGGCGGTGAAATCGGTCTAGCGCCAGCCGTTGTGCGCGCGCGCTTAGCGGGGGCGCTGCTGCCGCCGGGCGCGCTGCATCTGCAGCATCTGCTGGCGCTGCACCGGCGTCGCATGCATCCAGCGCTCGCGTAGTTGTGCCCGCTGCTGCTGCGGCAGGCGCGAGAAGTAACGGAAGTTCTGCCGCACCTCACGCTGCTGCTCGGGCGGCAGGCTCTGGAAGCGCTGCCAGCGTTGGCGAATCAGCGCCCGCTGTTCGGGCGGCAGTCGCTGCCAGGTCTGGAACCGTTCGCGAGCGCTGCTGCGCTGCTCGGGTGACATCGACAACCAGCGTGCCGCGCCGCGCGTCAGCGCCTGCTGGCGCTGCGGCGGCAGGCCGTTCCACTGTCCGTGATAGTGTTCTAGCAGCTGCTGCTGCTGGGGCGGTATCGACTCCCATGGCACGGCGGCGCCTGCAGGCGCCTCGGGCTGTTGCGCCCAGGCCGGCACGGTCGCCGCCAGCAGCAGCATTGCCAGGAGCGCGCAGATCCTGTTCATGGGTTAGTTACCGGCGGCGGCGCGCTGGCCGCCGGCGGATCGGAGGCTGGCGGCGTGCCAGCAGCGGGCGCGGGGACGGCCAGCTTAGGAGGCGGCGGTGCGGTGCCGACGCGACGCGCCACCGGCTCGGTGCCGCTGCCAGCCAGGTAGTCACGCCAGTCTTTGTCATCCGAGTCGACCGAACCGAGAAATTCGAGCAGGCCATCATCGACCGGCGGATCGGCCGCAGCCACGCCGCGCAGCAGCCCGAGGCTACAGCAACCAGCGATGAGCGCGCCGACACGAGCCTTCACGACCCAACCGCGGACGCGGTGGTGCCGTCTGCTTCATCAGCTGCCCATTCATAGAAGTCGTAGTCAACGTCCTGATCGCCATTAAGCGGTACGGCGTCGTTGTCGGTCAGCAGCTCGATATCTTCCAGTCCGGCGTTGGCGACCGGATTCTCGCTCGGCCCGCGACCGTAGGGTACATACACCACCAGCAGCGCCAGCACGGCTGCGGCCGCCGCCCCGGCCGGCAACCAATGGCGCGCGAATGACGGACCGCGGCTGCCGCGTGCCGCCAGCGCTGCAAAGCGCGCCTGCGTCAGGCGCGAGCGCACCGCTCCCGGTAGCTGTTCGGCGCTCTGCGTCAGCAGCGCGCGGGCGCGCTGCTCGAACTCGCTGGCGCCGACCTCTGCCTGCTCGCCACTCATGTGCGGAACTCCCCAAGCTTGGCGCGCAACGCGTGTAGCGCGCGAAAATAATGTGTCTTGACGCTGCCCTGCGAGCATTTCATGGTCGCGGCCGTCTGCGCGACATCCAGGCCCTCGAAATTGCGCAGCAGGAATGCCTGCCGCTGGCGCGCCGGCAACCCGGCGATCGCCTGCTCCAACGCCGCCATCGCTTCATCCGATTCAAGTTGCGCCGCGGGCAGCGGTGCCCGGTCTATCGCCTGGTCGATCGGGTCGGCAGCGTCTTCCTGGTCCTCGGCGCGCCATGGCATGTAGGCCATCACACGGTTACGCACGCTGCGCCGCCGCTGCACATCGCGCACGCGGTTTTCCAGGATGCGATAGAACAGCGGCCGCCATTCCTCCGGCGGCCGGGCGGCGTAGCGCGTGCTCAGCTGCAGCATGGCGTCCTGCACCACGTCGAGCGCATCGGCTTCGTGACGCAGCGCGATCTGTGCGATCCTGAACGCCTTGCGCTCGATGCTCGCCAGGAACGTTTCGAGCGTGCGCGCGGCATCCTGGGTCGATTCACGCAAATGGGCCTTCCCGGGCGGGACCAGATCAGCCGTTTGGGTTTCAAGACTAACAAAGGCAGCCATGCAACGGCATCCATCCTGTCGGAGACAGCCTACATGCCTGCACAACGGCCCTGAAAGCGGTTTGGTTGACAGCCGGCCAGGCCGCAGCCGCAGCGGCGTATGGTTGGAAAATCATCCACTTGCCGCACAGAGAGCGGATTTACTCGAGATCCAACAGGTCTATGGGGCGCGCCCGTGACGCCCGGGTGCGCGTAAACGATTGAAAATGGTGACTATCTTGAGTTGCTCACAATTTGCTCAAAGCAACGCGAAATACGTCGATCGCCGCGCGCGCGCTCGCGCCGAGGGCGGTTATCCACAGACTTATCCACAGTGATTGTGGACAACAGCGCCGCCAGCCCCGGCGTGCTGCGAGTCGCCATCGATGCGCCGCTGCGCCAGCCGTTCGACTACCTGCCACCGCCCGGCCTGACGCCGGCCGCGGTGCCACTCGGGGCGCGTGTCAGGGTGCCGGTGGGCCACCGCGAGGTAGTCGGGATCGTGGTGGAGCACGCCGATCAATCGCAGATCAGCGCCTCAGCTCTCAAGCCAGTGCAGCAGGTGCTGGACATAACGCCAGTGCTGGACCGAGCATTGATGCAGTTGCTGCGCTGGACCGCCGACTACTATCACCACCCGCTCGGTGAAGTGATTGCCGCGGCGCTACCCAAGCCATTGCGTGACGGGGCACCGGCCGCAGCCCGGCTCGAACTCTGGCGAGCGAGCGCCGCAGGTCGCGACGCGCTGGCGGCGCAGGAAACGCGGCGTGCGCCGAAGCAGCAGGCATTGCTGGCGCTGCTGGCCCGAAGCCCGCAGGGCATGGCAGCAGAGCAGATCGCGGCGCAGCTGCCGCACTGGCGCGATGCCGCGCGCACCCTGCGGTCACGCGGCTGGGTCGAGCGCCTTGAGATCGACGCGGCCTTGGAGCTGCAGGCGGCCGGCTCGCCAGCCAGCACCGGTGCGGGCCGACAGCCAGCGCCGGCGCTGTCCGCCGCACAGCGGGCCGCGGTCGAACAGATCGACGCCTCGGCCGCCGGTTACGCTTGCTGGGTGCTGCAGGGGGCGACTGGCAGCGGCAAGACCGAGGTCTATCTGCAGTGCACGGCGCGCACGCTGGCGCGCGGCGAAGGCGTGTTGGTGCTGGTGCCCGAGATCGGCTTGACGCCGCAGCTGGTGCAGCGGTTTCGCAAACGCCTGGACGTGGACATCGCGGTGCTGCACTCGGCCCTGAGCGACGCCGAGCGGCTCGCGGCCTGGCGCGCGGCACATACCGGCCAGGCGCGCGTGGTGCTCGGCACCCGCTCGGCGGTGTTCGCGCCGCTGCCGCGACTCGGACTTATCGTGGTCGACGAGGAACACGACAGTTCCTACAAGCAGCACGACGGCGGCTGCCGTTATTCAGCGCGCGATCTCGCGCTGGTGCGCGCGCAGCAGGCCGGCATACCGGTAGTACTCGGGTCGGCGACGCCGGCACTCGAGACGCTGCAGAACCTGAGCGAGGGCCGCTACCGGGGGCTGGCGCTGCCGCGGCGCGACGATCAGGCGCCCGCGCCGCGGCTGGCATTGGTCGACCTGCGCTCGCACAGCGTGCACCAGGGCCTGTCCACACCGGTCATCGAGGCCATGCGGCGTCACCTGTCGGGCAGCGGACAGGTGCTGGTGTTCATCAATCGCCGCGGCTATGCCCCGACGCTGCTGTGCACCGCCTGCGGCTGGATCGCACCCTGCCACGCATGCGACGCGCGGCTGACGGTGCATCGGGCCAGCGGCCAGTTGCGCTGCCATCATTGCGGCGCGATGGAGGCACTGCCGGAGCGCTGCCTGCGCTGCGGCTTCGCCGTCAAGCCGGTCGGCCAGGGCACCGAACGCGTCGAGGAATCGCTGCGCGAACTGTTTCCCGAGCACGCGCTGGTGCGACTGGATCGCGACAGCGCCTCGCGGCCGGAAGAACTCGAAGCCATCATCGGCGGCGTGCTCAGCGGCGCGATGCGCATCCTGGTAGGCACGCAGATGGTGACCAAGGGGCATCATTTCCCGGGCATCTCGCTGGTGGTGGTGCTGAACGCCGACCAGGGCCTGTTCAGTACCGATTTTCGCGCCGCCGAGCGGCTGGCACAGACTATCGTGCAGGTCGCGGGGCGCGCCGGCCGCGAGCGCACGCGCGGCGAGGTATTGATCCAGACCCAGTACCCTGAGCATCCGTTGCTGCAGAGTCTACTGGCGGGCGGCTACGAGGGCTTCGCCGCGACCGCCCTGATCGAGCGCCAGTGCGCCCATTGGCCACCGTTCGGCCGGCTGGCGGTACTGCGCGCGTCGACGCGCGCCAGCGACGGCGCGCTCGAATTCCTGGCGGCTGCCAGAAAACTGTCACCGGCCAGCCGCGACGTGCAGCTGCTCGGGCCGGTGCCGGCGTCGATGGCGCGGCGCGCCGAGCGCTATCATGCGCAACTTCTGATCGAGAGCGCCGAGCGCGGACCGCTGCACAGGTTCATCGATGACTGGCTGCCGCAGGTCGAGCGCCTGGCGCGCGCGCGGCGCGTGCGTTACGCGCTCGACGTCGATCCGATCGATATCCAGTGAGCGCTGCGGTTAGACTCGCCGCCGCGATTAAGACGCCATGAAGAGAGGATGAGTTGACTTGAAGAGCGAGCTCGAGCGCCTGATCGCGGATGCGATCAACACCCTGGTAGGCAGCGTGCTGGCGCAACCGGTCGATGCGGCATGGATCAGTATCGAGCGCGCGCGCGATGCCAGCCACGGCGACTATGCCTGCAATATCGCGTTGCGACTGGCGAAGAGCGCGGGCCGCCCGCCGCGCGAGATCGCCCAGGCCATCGTGGCCGCAATGGCGCCCAGCCCGATGCTGGCACGCGCCGAGGTCGCAGGCGCCGGCTTCATCAACTTGCATCTGGTGCGCGATGCGCACAGCGCCGAACTGCGCCGGATTCTGGAGCGCGCCGAGCACTATGGTGAGAGTGACGCCGGGCGCGGCGAGCGCGTGCTGCTGGAATTCGTCTCGGCCAACCCGACCGGGCCGCTGCATGTGGGCCACGGCCGCCAGGCGGCCTACGGTGCAAGTCTCGGCAATCTGCTGCGCGTGACCGGGCACAGCGTGCAGCGTGAGTACTACATCAACGATGCCGGCCGCCAGATGGACATCCTCACGGTGAGTACCTGGCTGCGCTATCTGCAGGCCGGTGGCGACGAGCTGCCGTTTCCATCGAACGGCTACCGCGGCGATTACGTGCAGGCCATCGCCGCGCAGCTCGAGCTGCGCCACGGCCGCGCGCTGCAACGGCCGGCAGCGCAGGTGCTGGCCGGCCTGCCGCAGGATGCGCCGACGGGCGACAAGGAGCTGTACATCGATGCGCTGATTGCGCGCATGCGTTCGCTGCTGGGCGCTGCCGGTTTTGAGCAGGTGCTGGAGCTGGCGCTGGGCGCGATGCTGGCTGACATCCGCGCCGACCTGGCCGAGTTCGGCGTCGAGTTCGACCACTGGTATTCGGAGCGCGAGCTCACGCGCAGCGGTGCCATCGAGCATGCGCTGGCCGAACTGGCGGCGCGCGGTGCGCTGTACGACAAGGACGGGGCAGTGTGGTTTCGCGCCCGCCAGTACGGTGATGACGAGGACCGGGTGCTGGTGCGCGCCAATGGTCAGAGGACTTACTTTGCGCCCGACATCGCCTATCACCTGCAGAAGCGCGAACGCGGCTTTGCGCGGCTGATCGACGTGCTGGGGGCAGATCATCACGGCTATGTGGCACGGCTGCGCGGCGCGCTGGTGGCGATGGGCCAGCCGGGCGAGAGCCTTGAGGCCTGCCTGATGCAGTTTGTCAGCCTGTTCCGCGGCGGCCAGAAGATCCCGATGGGCAAGCGCGAGGCGCAGTTCGTCACGCTGCGCCAGCTGCGCGAGGAAGTCGGCAACGATGCCTGCCGGTTTTTCTACCTGATGCGCAGCCACGACCAGCAACTCGACTTCGACCTGGAGCTGGCGAAATCGCGCAGCAACGACAACCCGGTGTATTACATCCAGTACGCGCATGCGCGCGTCGCCAGCGTGATGAAACAGCTCGCGGCACGCCAGCTCCAGTACGATGCATCGATGGCGTCGCAGAGTCTGGACCGGCTCGACAGTCCGCAGGAACGGGCGGCGCTGCGCGAGCTGGCGCGCTACCCGGAAGTGGTGCTGCAGGCAGCGGGCGCGCGCGCGCCGCACACGCTGGTGCACTACCTGCGCGAGCTCGCGAACACCTTCCACACCTGGTACAACGCCTCCACCTTCATCGTCGAGGACGCGCCGCTGCGCAACGCCCGCCTGGCACTGGCCCTGGGCATGCGCCAGGTAATTGCCAACGGCCTGGGACTGCTCGGCGTGTCGGCACCGGACAGCATGTGAGGCGGCAGCAATGAGCCAGCAGCGCCTGTCCGGCCGCGACTACAAGCACAAGCGGCGCACCGGCTTCGGACTGGATCTGGCGCAGCTATCGGTGTTCGCGATCGGACTGGCCGCAGGGCTTGCGGTCGCCGGCCTGATCTATATCGCCGATCACCACGCGTCCGACTCGCCGCCGGAGAGCTCGCGTCCCACGCCGCGCAAGAGCGGCATCGGCGATCCCGGCGCGGCAGGTGTGGCTGGCGCGGGTGGCGCAGCCGGCGGCAGCGGCACGGACGTCGCGGCCGGCGCGATGGGCAGCGATGGCAAATACGATTTCTACCAGATGCTGCCGAAGTTCGAGGTCGTGGTGCCGGAAAAGGAGCGCGGCAGCCGGGTCGCGCCCGCCGCGCAGGTCGACCGCCCGGGCATTTATTTCCTGCAGGTTGGCTCGTACCGCGACGTCGACGTCGCCGAGCGCATTCATGCGCAGCTCGGCAAGCTCGGCATCGAAGCGACGGTGCAGCGCGTGGCGGTGGACACCGACGTCTGGCACCGGGTACGCATCGGACCGATCAAGGACCTGGCGCAGTTGAACCGGCTGCGCCAGCAGCTGCATGCGAGCGACCTGGACTCGCTGGTGATCCGCGTCGATCAATGACAGCCGCGCCGCCTTCAAGGGCTCATGGCTTGGAGAGCGCGTCCGGCGTGCGCCTAGCTACTGCGCGCCGGGCGTGAAGAACGGGGTGAACGTGTTCTTGAACGGCGCCAGCGCCTCGCAGCGATCGGCCAGTGCCGCGAGCCGCGGATAGCGCGACACCACGTCCAGCGGACGTAGCGCGCCGCGCAGGAACGTGAAGGCGCAGCTGGCGGTGATGTCCGCCTGGCCAAGCTTGTCACCAATCAGCCATTGCTGCGGGCTGCGGGTCGCGCAGTAGCGCTCCAGTTCCGACAGTGCGCCGTGCATCTGCGTGCGGCAGCGCTCAAGCCACGGCTCGTGATGCTTGTCGGGCGGACGAAAGGCGCGCTCGTACACCTGCTCGCGGCCCTTCTCGGCGGCGCCGATCGCCATCGCGATCAGTCGCAGCGCCTCGCGCCGGTCGGTGCCGTGGGCCGGCAGCAGCGCGCGCGCCGAGCCGACGCGATCATCCAGGTAGTCGAGGACGGCTGCCGATTCGAACAGCACCGTGCCATCGTCCAGTACCAGCGTCGGCACGCGGCCGAGCGGGTTGTACTGGCGAATGCGATCGAAGTCGCGGCCGACCGACCAGGCGGCGTGCTCGTAGCCGATATCCAGCAGCTGCATGCTGACCGCCACGCGCCGCACGAACGGCGAGTCGAACATGCCTATCAACAGCACCGTGCGCTATTCCTCCGCACCGTGGCCGATCTCGATGCCGAGCGAGCGCAGCTTGCGATACAGGTGCGTGCGCTCCATGTCCACGCGCTTGGCAAGCAGGCCGACCTTGCCGTTGCACAGCATTAGCTGCTGCTGCAGATAGGCGCGCTCGAACTGCTCGCGCGCTTCTCGCAGCGGCAGCGCCAGCAGGTCGTGCTTGACCAGCGGCTCATCCGCCGGGGTCTGCGCCGACAGCTCGCGCTCGACCTCCTCCAGCCCGATCTCCTCCGACCCGCTGTTGAGCAGGAAGCGGCGCGTCAGGTTGCGCAGCTCGCGGCCGTTGTCGGGCCAGGGGTAATTGCGCAGCCGGTTCTGTGCCGCGACACTGAAACGGCGGAAGCGCAGGCCCTCGGTCTCGGTCAGCGCATCGACGTAGTGGCGCAGCAGCTCCGGCACATCCTCGGCGTAGTCGCGCAGCGATGGCACCCGCACCATCAGCACCGACAGCTGCGCGTACAGATCGCGCCGGAAATCCTCCGCCAGCACCCGATTGACGATGCCGGGCCCGGCCGAGGAGATGATGCGGGTCTCGAGCTGCGCGGCGTCGCCGCCGGTTCGCACGAAACGCCCGCTCTCCAGCAGCCCGCTCAGCAGCCGCTGCGTGGACTGCGGCAGGTCCTCGATATCGCCCAGGAACAAGCTGCCCTTGCGCGCCTGCTCCAGCCGCCCGGGCTGCGATGCATCCACGCCCAGCAGGGTCGCGGCGGCGTTGTCCTCGCGCAGCGTGCGGCTGTCGACCACCACGAACGGCCCGGCCGATGAAGGCCCTGACTGGTGCACGAAGCGCGCCAGCTGTTCGCGGTCGGTGCCCGACTCGCCCAGCAGCAGCAGCGGCGCGCTGTAGGCGGCAAGCCGCATCAGCTCGCTGCGCAGCTGCGTGATGGCACGGCTGCGGCCGACCGGGGCGGTGACCGCGGAGGCGCCGGCGTTGACGAACTTGCCGCTTGGGCGGCGCGACTTGGCGTCGAGCGCGCGCTCCACGGTGCGCAGCAGCTTCGCGAGCGACAGCGGCTTTTCGACGAAATCATAGGCGCCGAGCCGGGTCGCCTCGACCGCGGTGTCGACCGTGCCGTGGCCCGACATCATCACCACCGGGCAGGCGTCGCTGGCCTCGTTCGACCATTCGCGCAGCAGCGTGATGCCGTCGGTATCGGGCATCCAGATGTCGAGCAGCACCAGATCCGGCGTTTGGCGCGCGCGCGCGGCACGCGCCTGTCCGGCGTCGGCTGCGACTTCCACATCGTAGCCTTCCTCCGTCAGTATCTCCTGCAGCAGGCGACGGATATCGGACTCGTCATCCACCACCAGGATTTTGCTGGCATTCATGCTCGCTCCCTGCGCATTTCCATGCGTCGTTCCCCGCCGGCAAGCAAGCTCCTATCCTGATCGCTGACCGGAAGAAAGACCAGTATTCTCGCCCCGCCCTCCGGCCGATTCTCCGCCTCGACCCGCCCACCGTGTTCTTCGACTATTCGTTTCACGATGGCGAGTCCCAGACCGGTGCCGCGCGGCTTGCCGCTGACGTACGGGTCGAACAGCCGGCCGAGCAGCTCCTTGCGGAACCCCGGACCGTTGTCACGTACACAGATTACAGCGGTAGCGGCCCCTTCTGCACGCTGTTGCAGGGTACTGATCTCGACGCAGCCGCCGACCACCCCGGCCAGGGCCTCGATGCCGTTGGTGATCAGATTTGCCAGAATCTGGCGCACCCGGCCGCGGTCGGCCTCGATCTCAGGTAGCGCCGCGTCGAGATCCAGGCGGATTTCGGTCGACGCGTCCTGCAACCGGTACAGCTCGGCGACTTCGGTCACCAGCTGGTTGAGGTTGAAATGCTGCAGCCGCATGTCCGGCGCGCGTGCGTATTCCGAGAACGCATTGACCATCTGCTTCATCGCATCCACCTGCGCCACGATGGTGTGGGTGGCGCGTTCCAGCAGTTGCGCGTCCTCGGCATTCATGCCGCCCAGCAGCTTGCGGCGCAGCCGCTCGGCCGACAGCTGGATCGGAGTGAGCGGGTTCTTGATCTCGTGCGCCAGTCGCCGCGCCACCTCACCCCAGGCCGCGTCGCGCTGCGCCGCGAGCAGTGCGGTGATATCGTCAAATACGATCACCACGCCGCCCTGCTCGCGCTCATCCGGCAGCCGGGTGCAGGCCCACAGCAGCACGCGCTCCCCGGCCTCGCCCGGCAGGGTCAGCTGCTCGCGCCATTCGTCCCAGCCGGAGGTCAGGCGCGAACGCAGCTCGGCGATGAAGGTCGCAAAGCGTGGGGTGCCGCGCGGCAGCTGCGTCAGGTTGTGCCCGGCCGCGCCCTCGAAACTGCTGCCGAGGATGGTGCCGGCGGATTGATTCGCGCTGTGCAGCGTCAGTTCGCGATCGGTGACGATGACGCCGGTCGACAGTCGCGACAAGATGATCGCCAGCCGCTCGCGCTCGCGCTCGACCGCCTGGCGGCTGCGCATCGCCTCCTCGCTGGCACGGCGCAGCCGCTTGGTCATGTCGTTGAACGAGTGCACCAGCAGCCCCATCTCATCGCGCGAGGACAACGGCAGGCGCGTTCCCAGCTCGCCCTTGCCGACCGCGCGCGTGCCGGCGATCAGGTCCTGCACCGGCCGCGTCAGGCGCTGCGCTGAATAGATCGCGCCGTAGATCGCGGCCAGCAAGGTCAGCAGCACCACCAGCGTCAGCGTCAGGCGGAAGCTTATTTTCAGCGGCTCGCGCACCGTCGACAGATCGCCATAGTGCGACGAGGTGCGCTGCACGCTCTCCGCCAGCGCCGACAGTTCCTGCGGCACCTCGTAGTGAATCAGCACGTAGCGCCGGCCGGAGTGCGCGGCCACTGCGTCCGCGATCGGCGCCGCCGTGTCGACGGTGTATTGGCCGTTGGCTAGCGAATTGAGGCTCACGTAGCTGCGTCCTGCGGCCAGCTGCAGTGCCACTTCCGGGGGCGACGGCGCCGGTTGCTGCGACAGCGGCGTGGCGCTACTGACCGCACTCGCGCGGCCATAGGCGTCATAGACGGTGATGTCCTTGGCCTCGGTCGCGCGCCGCTCCTCGTCCAGCCGCTGCAGCAGCTCCGGCCCCTGCAGCTCGCGCAGCGAGCGCGCAAACATGTCGGTGCGCCGCGCCTGTTCGCGCACCCGCAGGTCGAGCGCCGAGCGCGACAGCTCCACCGCGTCGTTCAGTCCCTGCTTGATCTCCACTCGGAACCAGCTGTCGATGCCGCGGTTGATGAAATCGAGCGAGAACAGATAGACAATCACCAGCGGCGCGATCACCAGCGCGCCGAACATCAGCACGGTGCGCATCGCCAGGCGCGAACCTGGAACGTGGTCGCGGAAATCGCGGTACAGCTGCCAGAACTTGCGCGCCAGCAGCGCCATCAGCGCGATCGCGCCGAGGATATTGACCAGCAGGATCCAGGGCTGCCAGTGCGAGAACTGCGCCGAATTCTCGACACTGCGCGCCAGCAGCAATAGCGCCAGGATGCCCGCGGCGAATGCCGCCGCAGTCAGGATCCGCACGCCGAAGCGCCTTACAGGGTGAGCATCCATGTGTACCAGTCGGTGGTGCGATGCCAATCGTCGGTCCAGAACACCAGCGCCCGCAGCGCATCCGGCATGCGGCCGCGGCGTACCCCGGCACGCACCGCGACCTCCCATTGCGCCTCGCCGCGCAGCTGCGATTCGACCAGGATCGGCAGGTCCTCGACGCGCCCGAGCTTGTCGAGCGCGGCTTCCAGGGTCGGAAAGCTCTCCTGCTCCACTCCGGCCTCATCGCGCAGCACATAGCGATCGGTCACCGCGTGATAGGTGAGTTCGCGCCGCAGCGTCGTCTCCAGCACCGTGGCGTCGAGCCACAGGCGCCGATGGCGGCTGACGCTGACGTCCAGATCGAATGCCAGCGTGACCCCATCGCGCAGCGCGCTGCGGATGCGATCATTCATCGGGTAGTCGATGTGGGCGCTGAGCTGCAGCACGCCGTGGTCTACGACGACGAACGCCGAGCGAATCTGGAAGTCCCCGGCCAGCGGACCCGCGCTGCGCACGCCACGCGGGGCGACCAGTGCTACCAGCAGCACCAGAGCGACGGCTAATCTGACGATCGTTTGCACGGCCACCTTAGGCAAAAAACTGTATTGCGTTTCGACTAGGTAAAGATGCACCAAAGTGCCGGGCACTTCTAAGTCACGCTTCTAAGTCACTGTCAGGCAAGCATAATAGAAGCCGTCGGTCTGTGCCGCATGCCCCGGCAGCAGTTGCCAGCCGGTGCTGCGCTTAATCAGGCCCGGAGGCAATTGGACACCGGCGGGTGGCGGCAGTGCCCGGAGCTTTGGTTGCGCGGCCAGCAGCGCCTCGACCAGGCACTCATTCTCCGCCGGCAGCACCGAGCAGGTCGAGTACACCAGCCGCCCGCCCGGCTTCAGCAGCTTCAGGCACTGCTCGAGGAGCCTGCGCTGGGTCGCCGCCAGCGCAACCCCATCCTCGGGCCGGCGCAGCAGCTTGATGTCGGGATGGCGCCGGATGACGCCGGTGGCGGAACACGGCGCGTCCAGCAGAATGCAATCGAATCCCTCGCCCGACCACCAGCCCGGGCCCTGCGTAAGGTCCGCCGTGACCAGCTGCGCCTGGCGGCGTAGCCGCGCCAGGTTGTCCGCGATCCGCTGCACCCTGGCGGCGTCGATGTCGACCGCCGTCAGCGACAGATCGCCGTCCACCGCCTCGAGCAGCGCGCCGGTCTTGCCGCCCGGTGCCGCGCAGGCATCGAGCACCCGCTCACCCGGCTGCACCGCCAGCAGCGCGCACGCAAACTGCGCGCCGGCGTCCTGCACCGACACCCGGCCTTCGGCAAACCCTGGCAGTTCGCCCACGCCCACCGGCCGGTCCAGCAGCAGCGCGGTCGGCAGCCACCCGGGTGCCTGTGCGCCCAGCCCGCATTCGGCAAATTGCGCCTGGCAGGCGGCGCGCGTCGTGCGCGTCAGATCGATGCGCAGGCTCATCGGTGGATGGGCGTTGTTGGCTTCAACGATCTGCGGCCATTGCAGCGGCCAGGCCTGCCGCAGCGCCTGCAGCAGCCAGTCCGGGTGCGCTGCGGCGGCCGCAGGCATGGCCAGCGAGCGCCCCAGCAGCGCTGCGCGCTCACGCAGGAACCGGCGCAGCAGGGCATTGACCAGGCCGGTGGCGCGGGGCTGCTGCAGCAGTCGCGCGGCGTCTACCGCGGCCGACACCGTCATCTGCGGCGCATGGCGTGAGTACTCGAGCTGGTGCAGCGCCACCAGCAGCAACGCCCGCAACGACGGCGCCAGCGACTTGCCGGCGATCAAGGTCGAGGCCACCGCATCCAGGCGCCAGTACCAGCGCAGCGACCCCAGCGTGACGGCGCGCACCGCCGCGCTCTGTGCCTCAGGCAGCGCGCCGCGCGCCAGCGCAGCGTCGGCCGAGCGTCCGGCGAACGCCACCGCCGCCAGTGCCCTCGCGGCCCCGGCCAGAACGCTGGCCGCCGGTCCCGGGGCCAGGGCGGACGGCTGGCTGTTCACCCGAAGCGCGACCCGGCCAGCACGGGGGCGGTCGACGCGCCGGCGAATTCGCGTGCTGTGACTGCGCGCCGGCCCGCGAGCTGCAGTTTTGTCAGCGCGAGGGCGCCCTGGCCGCACTGCACCAGCAGATCGTTCTGGGCCACGCCGATGATCGTTCCGGGCGGCGGCACCCCTGCCGTGGCCGCTGGCACGGCAGGTTCCTCCAGCACCCGGGCTTCCCAGATCTTGAGCTGCTGCCCTTGCCATAGCGTCTCGGCCACGGGCCAGGGATTGAAGGCACGGATCTGGCGTGCGATTTGCACCGCCGCGTGCCCCCAGCCGATCTGTGCTTCGGACTTTGAGATTTTCGCAGCGTATGTAACCCCTTGATCAGCTTGGGGCGTAGGCTGTAGCAGCCCGGCCCGCAACGGCTCGAGGGTGGCGAGCAGCAGCGTCGCCCCCAGCTGCGCGAGCCGTTCATGCAGCTGGCCGGAGGTGGCATCAGGGTCGATCGGGATGCGTTGCTGCGCCAGCACCGGCCCGGCGTCGAGGGCCGGCTCGATCTGCATGATCGTAACGCCGGTCACCACGTCGCCGGCCAGCAGCGCGCGCTGGATGGGCGCTGCACCGCGCCATCGCGGTAGCAGGGATGCGTGGATGTTGATGCAGCCGAAGCGCGGCAGCGACAGCACTGCGGCCGGCAGGATCAGCCCATAGGCCACCACCACCAGCAGGTCGGGGGCCCAGCCCGCCAGCGTTGCCTGCGCCTGCGGCTCGCTCAAGGCCGCTGGCTGCGCCAGGGGCAGCTCGAGCTGGCGCGCCAGGTGCTTGATCGGACTCTCCCTGAGCGCGCGGCCGCGGCCGGCCGGCCGATCAGGCTGGGTCAGAACTCCGACCAGGGCATGGCGTGACTGCGCCAGTGCCTGCAATGTCGGCACCGCAAACTCCGGCGTGCCGGCAAAGACGATGCGCAGCATGCGTCATATGACGCGCGCGGATGCGCGCGCGGCCGGCTTGGCCGCCCCGCTGGCACGCTCGCGGCGCTCTTTTTCGAGTTTGCGGCGGATGCGCTCGCGCTTCAGTGCCGACAGGTAGTCGACGAACAGCTTGCCCGCCAGGTGGTCTATCTCGTGCTGCAGGCACACCGCCGCCAGGCCGGTCAGCTCACGTTCAAACGGCGCGCCGTGCTCATCCTGCGCGCGTACCTGGATGCGCGCCGCACGCTCGACCTGCTCGAAGATGTTCGGCACCGACAGGCAGCCTTCTTCCGACACCTCCACGCCGTCGCGTGTCACAATCTCGGGGTTGATATAGATCTGAGGCTGATCGTGCCCGGCACTGACATCCATCACCAGCAGCCGGCGATGGACATCGACCTGCGTGGCTGCCAGGCCGATACCAGGAGCGGCGTACATGGTCTGCAGCATATCGGCGACCAGCTGCCTCAAGGCGGCATCGAACTGCTGCACCGGCTCGGCGCGGGTACGCAGCCGCGGATCGGGGAACTCCAGTATGGGCAGCAAGGCCATCAGTGCTCTTCAGTTATACGGTTCTGTAACGTGGGGAAATATGCCAAGATTTCAACGTGACCCAGTGCACAAAGTTGGCAATTAACCATGTGCGTTTACCCGCTGTTAAGTTTATAACAGCTCTACCAGAAGGCCCTACCCGATCCCAAGAGGTAGCAGGGATGTTTTTGAACCAAGCTTTCGCTGTCCAACGGGCCTTCAGGGTCTGCGCCACCGTCACCGCGCTGCTGGCCTTCGGCGGCTGCTCGATGTTGCATCGTGGCGATCGTGAGGCAGCGGCGCCGCCACCACCTCCCAGGCAGCAGGTCGACACTGCGCCCGCCCCGCAAGTCATGACCGTCACCGAGAGCCAAGACGAGGCGCCCGATGAATCCGGCACCACCACGGTGATGAGCGATGCCGGATCGGCCCTCAAACCGACCGCGCCGAAGAGCTACGTCGTGCGTCGCGGCGACACGCTGTGGGGCATCGCCAATACTTTCCTGCGCGATCCCTGGCTGTGGCCCGAGATCTGGTACCTCAACCCGGACATCCACAACCCGCACCGCATCTACCCGGGCGACAGCGTGCGCCTGGCGCTGCGCGGCGATGGCCGCACCTCGCTCGAGATCGTACGCGGCAGCGGGGCGAGCACGCGCCTGCATCCGATGCTGCGCAGCGTACCGCTCGAGGGACCGATCGCGACCATACCGTATACGATGATCGCCGCATTCCTGTCGCGCCCGGGCGTGCTGACGGGCGATGAAATCAAGGGTGCTCCCTATGTCGTGGCGTTGCGGGACAATCACCAGATTGCCGGCGCCGGACACGATCTTTACGTCAAGCAGCTCGACGCCGAGACCGGGGCGCGCTACAGCGTCATGCACCTGGACGAGCCGCTGCATGATCCGCAGAGCGGGCGCAAGCTCGGCTATATTGCGATCTACACCGGCACTGCACAGGTTACGCGGCCGGGCGACGTCGCCAAGGTCAGACTGACCGATTCGGCGCGCGAGACGCTGGCGGGCGACGTGCTGATCGCCGAGGAATCCAGCCCGACCAGCGATTTTGCGCCGCACGGACCCTCGCAAGCGGTGGACGGCCGCATCATCGCGGTGGTGGATAACGTGCTGCTCGCCGGCCAGTACGAAGTCGTGGCTGTCAATCGCGGCTTCGCCGACGGCCTGGACCGCGGCACCGTGCTGACGGTGGATCTCGCCGGGGAAAAGATCAGCGATCATTGCGCCAAGATCGATGGCGAGAGCAGCTGCTGGCTGCCCCACCGCGTACAGCTGCCGGATGAGAGTTCCGGTACGCTGCTGGTGTTCAAGACCTATGAGCGCATGAGCTATGCGCTCATCCTCAGCGACACCGTGCCCATCAACATCGGCGATCGGGTGCGCAACCCCTGACGGCGACCTGCTCGCGCCGCAACTCCTCATTTCGATCTGATCAGTGACGTTTGCTCGGCTATGCGGCGGGCAGCATCGCTCTATGCTCGCTGAACATGGATGCGCTGGACATGCAGCTCGCGCTCGGGCGTGCCCCGGGCCTGACCGCGCAGCAGCTGCGGCGCGCGCTGGCGGCGCTGCAGGACGGGCGCGGCAAGACGAGCGGCTTGCAGGCGCTGTTTTATCAGTGCCGCAGCAGCCTCACGTCACTCGGATTTCCGCCGGCCGCGGGCGCTGCGCTGCAGTCACCGGATACGGCACGCATCGCAGCGGATCGTCGCTGGCTCGAGCGCGAGCGCATCAGCCTGATCGATGCTGCCGCTGCCCACTATCCGCCGCAGCTGCTGCAATCCACAGGCGCGCCGGCGCTGCTGTATGTCAAAGGGGATGCCGGCTGCCTGGCGGCACCACAACTGGCCATGGTCGGCAGCCGCAATCCCACCCTGCCGGGCCGGCGCACGGCACACGCGTTCGCCTCGCAGCTCGCCCATGCCGGCCTTACGGTCACCAGCGGGCTGGCGTTCGGCATCGATGCAGCCAGCCACGAGGGGGCACTGGACGGCGGTGGCGCGACCATCGCGGTACTGGGCACCGGCATTGATGCCATCTATCCGCGAGCGCATCGGGCGCTGGCGGCGCGCATCGCCGCGCACGGCGCACTGGTGAGCGAGTACCCGCCCGGCTCACCGCCCGCCAAAGCCAACTTTCCGCGCCGCAACCGCATCATCAGCGGTCTGTCCCTGGGCACGCTGGTGGTCGAAGCAGCCCGCCATAGTGGCTCGCTGATCACGGCGCGCTTGGCCGGCGAGCAGGGTCGGGAAGTGTTTGCGATCCCCGGCTCGATCGATAATCCGCTGGCCCGCGGCTGCCATGCGCTGATCAGGAGCGGCGCCAAACTGGTCGAGAGCGCCGATGACATCCTCAGTGAGCTGAGGTTTAACTATACGAAACAAAACGTTACAAACCCCCCCGAGGGCTCGCCCGGCGGCATCGCGTTGGACAAGGACTACAAAATCCTGTTAGATGCCCTGGGGTTTGCGCCAGCCAGCCTCGATATGCTGGTGGAGCGGACCGGGCTTCCCAGCCAATCCGTGGCCTCCATGTTGCTGTTTCTGGAGCTCGAGGACGTCGTTGGATTGCAATCGGGCGGTCGCTACGTGCGCCTGTAGGCGCCGCAGCGCCGGCTTAGGCGTACCGACGGCATCGTTATATTGAGTGACCATGGACAACAGCGTTTTCGACATTCTTATTTACGTCTTCGACCGCTATATGTTCGAAGAGCTGCCCGCAAGCGCCGAGCGGGAGTCACTGGCGCGCGATCTGGAAAGCGCCGGCTTCGCTGAAGCCAACGTCGAGCGCGCGCTCGACTGGCTGGCCGATCTTGCGGCCGAGCGGGAGCGCCCGAACCTGCGCGGCGACGGCAGCTTCCGGGTGTTCGCCCCGCAGGAACTCGCGCGTCTCGACCCGCAGTGCCGCGGCCTGCTGGTATCGCTGGAAGCCGGCGGTATCCTCTCCCCCAGCCAGCGCGAGATCGTGATCGACCGGCTGCTGGCGCTCGACACCGATGAACTGGATCTGGAACAGGTCAAGTGGGTGGTGCTGATGGTGTTATCGAGCCAACCCGGGCAGGAACTCGCGTACGCGCGCATGGAAGATCTGGTATTTGATGTGCCGCATCACGATCCGCATTGAGCACCGCCCGCAGCATCCGGCAACAACCCGCGGCTCGTCCGCGGTTTTTCGTTTTTGGCTCGCCCCCACGGTACAGGCATGGCTGACAATCTGGTAATCGTCGAATCTCCGGCCAAGGCACGGACCATCAAGAAATACCTGGGCAAGGATTTCGAGGTG
>Ga0182030_10000928_pt1 | contig 58432 bp, 50 predicted proteins | sample 812S3MmetaG_FD_121299 | JGI IMG/M metagenome (GOLD analysis project Ga0182030, IMG submission 121299) | Permafrost microbial communities from Stordalen Mire, Sweden - 812S3M metaG (Illumina Assembly) | ecosystem: Environmental > Terrestrial > Soil > Wetlands > Permafrost | place: Sweden... | reverse complement strand
TTCGGGGCTTCGGTGCGCACCGATTTCATCGAGGGCATGGGCAAGGTGCGCGGCAAGTTTGTCATCATTCTAAACGTGGACAACGTGTTGTCCGTGACCGAAATGGAAGCCATCGCCGGATCGCTCGAGGGCGGTCCCCGGGGCGCAGACGAGCGCATCGCGTTCATGAATCGAGGAGCAAGGTGATGTCAAAGCGGATTTTGATCGTTGACGATTCGGTTGCCGCGCGGAAACTGTGCGGCATGGCGCTCGCCAAAGCGGGCTACGAAGTCGTCGAAGCGACGGACGGAGCGGACGGCGTCAGCAAGCTCACCGGCAAACTGCACCTGATCATCAGCGACGTGAACATGCCACGCATGGACGGCATCGAGCTCCTGGCGGCCATCAAGGCGCATCCCGACTACAAATTCACCCCCGTCATCATGCTGACCACCGAGGCCGGAGAGGACAAGAAAAGCCAGGGGCGGGAATTGGGCGCAAAGGCGTGGCTCATCAAGCCCTTCCAGGCAGAGGCGCTGGTTGAAGCGGTTTCCAAGCTCGTCCCCCCCTGATGAAGCCGGTCCCGCTCACCGATGCGGAGTTCGCGGAGGTACGCGCGCTCGCGATGCGTCTCGCCGGCATCAATTTGTCAGCGTCCAAGAAAATGCTGGTGGTCAGCCGCTGGGGCAAGCGCCTGCATCACTACAAATTCAACAGCTTCCGGCAGTACCTCAACTGGCTGAATGACAGCCGATCGGGCAACGAATTGCAGGTGTCGCTCGATCTGCTCACGACCAATGAGACCTATTTCTTTCGCGAGCCGAAGCATTTCGAGTTTCTGCGCACGGTGGTGCTGCCGCAATACAAAAGCACGGCGGCTCTGCGCATCTGGAGCGCTGCGTGCTCCAGCGGCGAGGAGCCGTACAGCATAGCCATGATGCTGGCGGCGGAGCTGCGGCACTCGAATTGGCGGGTGTTGGGCACGGACATCAGCACCCGCGTGCTCGACACGGCACGCATCGGGCTATACGAGGGGACGCGCGCCAAGCACATTCCGCCCGCGTATCTGCAGCGGTTTTGCCTGAAGGGCATCGGGCCGCAGGATGGCAAACTGATGATCGACGGTTCTTTGAAGAACCGGGTGGACTTTCGGCATGTGAATCTCAACGAAACTCTGCCGACCCTCGGTCAATTCGAGGTCATCCTGCTGCGCAACGTGATGATCTACTTCGATACCGACACCAAGGCACGCATCATCGAGCGCTTGACCCCGTGTCTGGCGCCGGGCGGCTACCTGATCATCGGGCACAGCGATTCACTCAGTGGCGTGTCGCACAAGCTCGAGATGCTGCAATCCTCGATTTACAGAAAGGCCGCGCCGTGACCCGCGCGCCGGTGGCGCACCGGTTTCTGCAGCTGGGAGATTTCTACTTCGGCTCGGAACGGCTGCGCGTGCAGACGGTGCTTGGGACCTGCATCGCCATCACGCTCTGGCATCCGATCAAGCGGTTGGGCGGCATCTGCCACTATTTGCTGCCGACGCGCGGCATAGCCCGCGCCCCGGCGAGCGGATTGCCCGGCGTTTACGCGGATGACGTCATGGAATTGTTCGAGGCCTCGATGCGGCGCTCGCAAACCCGAGCGCAGGAGTACCAGGTCAAACTGTTCGGCGGTGGCAATATGTTTCCAGAGCAGTTGGCCACATCCAAGTGCCGCGACCAGGCCTGCACCGATCGCGCGCGCGCCACCTGCGCGAGCATCGGCTGCCGGAACATTGCCGCCGGCCAACAAATGCTCGCGGAGCACGGCTTCACCCTCGCGGCGCGCGACGTAGGCGGTCACGGGAGCCGCCAGGTCTCCTTCGATGTATGGAGCGGCGATGTCTGGGTACGGCGCGGGGCGGCCGTCAGCGATGGCGTGCCGGCATGACGATGAAAAAGACCAGTGTCCTCATCGTCGATGATTCCGCGGTCGTGCGGCAGGTGCTCTCGACCCAGCTCGCGAGAGACCCCTCCATCACCGTACTAGCCGCGGTCGCGGACCCGATATTCGCCATGGCGCGGATGAAAACCGAGTGGCCGGACGTGATCGTGCTCGACGTCGAAATGCCCCGCATGGACGGCCTGACCTTTCTGCGCAAGATCATGGACGAACACCCGACGCCGGTGGTGATTTGCTCGACGCTCACGGAAAAGGGCACGGCCAGCACGTTGGATGCGCTCGCAGCGGGTGCGGTGTGCATCGTCACCAAGCCGAAGCTCGATTTGAAGCGGTTCTTGGAGGACTCCTCCGCCGACTTGATCAACGCGGTGAAAGTGGCGTCCTTGGCGAATGTAGCCCGATTGAATCCTGCGGCGCGTCCACCGAGCGGCTCCTCGGTACGCCCGGATCCACGGGTCAACGGGGTGGCCAAATTGACCGCCGACGCGGTGACGCCGCCGCCCTCGAGCGGCTCCATGAAGCAGACCACGGAGCGGATCGTCGCCATCGGTACTTCGACCGGCGGCACGCAGGCCCTCGAGCGGGTTCTGACCGAGCTGCCGCGTGATTGTCCGGGCGTTGCGGTCGTCCAGCACATGCCCGAGCAGTTCACGGCGGCGTTCGCCGCGCGTCTGGATAAACTTTGCGAGGTGGGCGTCTCCGAGGCCGTGCACGGGGAGCGATTGCTGCCGGGCCATGTCTTGATTGCGCCGGGCGGCAAGCATTTGATGCTGCGGCGGAGCGGCGCGTACTACTATGCTGACGTGAGCGACGGCCCCTTGGTCAACCGCCATAAACCGTCGGTCGATGTGTTGTTTCGATCGGTGGCCAAGTGTGCGGGGCCGAACGCGTCCGGTATCATCATGACGGGAATGGGCGATGACGGGGCGAGAGGGCTGCTCGAAATGCAACACGCCGGTTCGCCGACCATCGCCCAGGACGAGGCATCTTGCGTGGTTTTCGGCATGCCCAAGGAGGCGATCCGGCTCGGCGGGGTGGGCCAGGTGCTGCCGCTGTCGCGAATCTCACGGGTCATCATCGAGTGGGGACACTGATCTCTGGTCGAAGCAGCAGCCGGGTTCATTGACGACGGCTCGTACTTCAGGCGCCGCCGCGTTCAGGAAATGCTTTGGAGCTCGATTGTCCGACTGACCGGATAGCCATTGGCCGGCACGGTGCCGCTCACCGCGATGGCGATCTGCTGCTTCAACGTGTACAGCGTCTTCGTGTCGCGCCAATTGGTGGTGGTCTCATTGCGCACCGTGCCGTCCGCATTGGTCCAACTCACGGTGCTTTGAAATTTGAGCGCCGTGAATGTGCCCGCCGGGACCGTCAAAGACTCAACGTCGACGACAGAGCCTTTTTGCAGATAGCTCACGGTCGTCGATCCATCGTTGCACGCTAGCGTGTATTCGATCTGCCAGGTCTGTCCCACCTGTACCGGAAAATCGGGGCCGTTCGCGTGAGGGTCGTAGGTGCACGAAACGAGCGTTCCGGTCGAGGTGGTAAAGGTATAGCTCACCTCTTGCCCACTGTCGTCGTAGCTCTCGTTCTCATCCGTCACCGCATAATTGGTGCCGTTGACGATGGTGGAGTCGCCCGTCGTACTTTGTACATCGGCCACATACGAGCCGTTTGCATTGACAGTGGCGGTCGTATCGCTGTAGCCGATATTGATGGTGTTGGCCGAGTTGTCGACCACCACCTCCGCATACATGCGGATCACGCCCGAAGCCGGCGCAACAAACGAATAGGCGGTACCGGATCCAGGAGTTCCCGTGCTCCCGGCACCCAAACCGCCCCCACACCCCGCCAGCATCATCGCGACAATACCCAGCGCCGTTCGTGCTCGTCCTTGCATGCCCTTTCCCTTCTGCTCGCCTGAATTGGCGCTCAGCATAAGCGATCCGCCGCGCCACCGCACGCCTCGCAAGGGCGATGGCGCTGATGCCGTTCGCCTCGCACACGTTCAAGGTGCGTAGTACATTTCGACATGGCTATGAGCGACGTCCCCCAAACTGCCGTCGATGATTCGCAGATCCGAGCCCGCTTGGTGCACGAGATTCTCCTGGGACTCGCCGGTGAGAAGAAGGCGCTGCCGTCGAAGCTGTTATACGACGCGACCGGTTCGCAGCTATTCCAACGAATCACCGAGCTCCCGGAGTACTATTTGACTCGAACCGAGACAAAGCTGCTCGGCGGGCGCGCGGCCGACATCGTCGCCGCCCTGCCTTTCGAGGGCGGCTGCGGGCGGGCCTTGGTGGAGTTCGGTGCCAGCGACGAGAAGAAGGCGGTCTCGCTCCTCGAGGCCGTCGACAGTGGTTTTTCCGCCTACGTTGCCATCGACATCGATCCCAGCGTGCTCGGCCCGATCCGCGCGCGCATGCGGGTGACTCACCCCCAGATCCGCGTGGAAACCATGGTCGCGGATTTTTTGCAGCCCTTGGCGATGCCAGGCACGCTCCGTGAAGTCCAAGCCGTCGGCTTCCTGCCGGGCAGCACCATCGGTCAATACGCCCCCGACGCCGTTGTCCGCTTTCTGGAGAACGTGCGCCACGCACTGACGGGGGCTGCCCGCCCCGCCTTCGTGATCGGCACTGACCAGTGCAGGGACCCGAGACGCGTATTACCGGCCTACGCCGATCCCACCGGTGTGAGTAAAGCCTTCAACCTCAACATGCTGTCGCATATCAACCGCTTGGCCGACGGTAATCTGGATCAGCGCTGCTTCGGACACCAGGCGCTGTGGAATTCTCGGGAAGAACGCGTGGAGATCTACCTCGAAAGCCGCATCGAGCAGAGCACTCGAATCGGCGGGCGCTCGATTCACTTTGACGCGGGCGAGACCATCCAGACCGGCATCAGCTACAAATACGGGAAGGAGCGGTTCCTCTCGATCGCAGCCGACGCCGGCTGGAGCTGCGCCGGGTTCTGGGAGGATTCGGAGAGGCTGTTTGGAATTCACCTGCTTCAAGCAGGCTAACTACAGCCAACCTTATCTCCCGACCTCGCGGCACGCCACCATTCATCGATCGTAGCGGAATCCGCTGGCAATACCACGTACATCGGTGCCGCGAATTGCGCCCACGCGTCTTCGAACTTCGCTGAGACCGAGGTCAGGATCGGCAGGCCTGTCTCCGTTGCCGCGATGAAAGCGGGGACCAAGCCTCCTCGCGCCGCCTCCAACCTTCCAAATTTGCTGAGCAACACCAAATCGCAACCGGCCGTAATGTCTCGTTGCACCGCGTCGCTTGCCGCCATCGCTCCCGACGCATCGAGATGACAGGCTTTCGAGCCAGGTCCCAAATCTTGAAAAATCGGATAGCAGCTCCCATCGGTAATGCTGCGCAACCGTCCGGCGCCACAGAAACGATCCGCCAGTTCATGGCCTTCCTCGACCACGCCGGCAATGCGGGCGGTCGATTTCCAGCGTTCGATCAAATCGCGAAAGATCTTCTGAACGGCCGAGCCCCGGGCGCTAGGTACGACGGCGATGGTCTTGATGGGTTGCTCCATCCCAAGCCTTCCTTGCGCGCTACGCATCCACTTCCAGGTCACCGGGCGTGGCAGGCGCGAGCGGTGTAAACGCACTACGGTCCGGTTTGAGATCGATCAGCGGCGTCCCGTCGAGGCAATCCAAGCCGCGCACGATCAGCATGGATTGCTCGATGCTGATGAGCTTCACGATCGATGTTCCGATGGGATTGGGCCGCACCGGCGTGCGCAACGAAAACGTGCCGCGCGTTTGGCCGTCGCAGCGCGGGCTTTGCAGGACCAGATCACGGCGGGAGCGGTGCAACCAGTACAGCACTTCGAACTGTGCATAGTCCTCGACGCCCCTAAGCGCATCCCGCCACAGCGGGAAGATTTCAATGCGGCACTCCGGTCCATCCCAACGCCCCTGGCGCGGGCACTCCATCCGGGTAGTCCAGGGTGTGCGGATCTTCCCAATGTATAGGAGGGCGGCATCTGTTGCGTCAGGAAATTCGACCGCTTGCTCGCCCGGTCGAATTTCATCCCTGCGAACCACGATTCAGCTCCTGATAATGCGGACATTGGCGCCCGGCGTTGTCCATCGAGGATCGAGCGTATCATCAGCCGCTCCATTGATAAACAAGCGGAGACCGCACATGAACCTCAGCGCCTGGCAGACGCAGCAGCGCGAGCAGCGGGTCTTCGGGGCCGAGCGGAATCGGATCATCGAGATGGCGGCGATCGAGGTATGAGGCGTGCCGGCATCCGAGAAAATTGACGAGATCCGTCGCCGAGAAAATCAACTGACCGTTTGGGATTCGCAAGATTGGTCGAGCCACCCAGACTTAGCGCCGCTGAACCGCAGGCATCCGGGGACCGCCGTGAGCACGAGCGCCGTTGCCCCGTAAGACGCGCTTGGTGCGGAGAAAATAAGTGGACATCAAGCGTCGGCATTCCTTGTGACGCGGTGCTGGAGATTGTTGCGCAGGCATGGGGAAAGCTCAAGGAGCGGCGTGCCCAGATATATGAGCGCTTCAAACCTGAAGTTTGATCTAGTCACGGCAAGCGGCGTACCATTTCCAAAGATTCCAAAATTGGCCATTGCAGTTCAGCAAGGGGGGTTTATGAAAGCTTCAATCAGCCTCGCGGTGTTGTCGTTAGCCTTTGCGTTTGGTGTCGCAGATCGCGCGCAAGCCCAAGATATGCCTCAAGAGCACAGCATGACCGGGTGTCTGGCGAAGGGCGACGATGCCGGCACGTTCAAGCTCACCGATCTGGAGCAAGGGCCGAAGCTGGTCGTGATCGCGGAGACGACCGCGAACCTGACCCCGCACCTCGGACACAAGGTCCAGATCACCGGCGTTGCCGTTCCCGGGAAGGGTCAGACCCACACGATGAAGGTGACGGCGGTCAAGATGATCTCCGCGACTTGTCCCTAGTCGTAGGGATGTAGCTGCGAGCGCGGTGGGGCCGCGCGGAATTCTGCCGACCGCTTCGTGAAGGGGCAACCCCGCGCAGATCATTCTGCACACGAGGGCATTACGTCGATGAGAACCCCCGCCGCCGCACTGCTCCTGCTGGTCGCGATCGCCGCTCAAGCCGCTGATCACGGCGTGCGTCTGGTACGCACCTCCATCCCCATGCCGGATGGCGTGCAATTGGCGGCAACGCTGTATATGCCTGCGGACCTCGAGCCGGGGAAGCGCGTCCCTGTGCTGCTCGAGTACCTGCCTTATCGCAAAGACGATGACGACGCGGTGAGCGACTACGGCCACCATGCGTACTTCGCACGGCATGGTTATGTCGGCGCCCGAGTGGACATTCGAGGCTTTGGCAACAGCGGCGGCGTGCAACCGCCGCGCGAATACTCGGCGCGAGAGCAGCAAGACGGCGAGCGGGTCATCGCGTGGCTCGCGCGACAGCCCTGGTCGAACGGCAAAGTCGGCATGCTGGGCATCTCCTGGGGAGGCTTCAATTCGATCCAGTTGGCCATGCGCCGACCACCGGCACTAAAGGCGATCCTCGCCGTCGCCGCTACGGAGGCGCTATTCACGGAAGATGTTCACTACATGGATGGCATCATGCACGTCGATGAATTCGAGGTATCCATGGACCTCGATCAGGGCCGGAGCGGAGCGCCAAGTTTCCCCCTCGACGAGGACACGCTCGCGAAGCGCATGGACTCGACACCCTGGTCACTGGATTACTTTCGACATCAGCGAAACGGAGCCTTTTGGCGCGCCCCCATTCGGCGATTGGAGGACATTCAAATACCCTGCTTCCTGATCGGAGGCCTGCAGGACGGCTACCGAAACAGCATTGTGCGCATGCTGGAGCGGGTGCCGGCGCCCGTCCATGCGTGGGTAGGTCCTTGGAATCACGATTTCCCGAACGAGAGCGTCTACGGGCCGCGGGTCGAGTGGCGCGATCAAGCCGTGCGTTGGTTCGATCATTGGCTGAAGGGCATCGATAACGGAGTCGAACACGACCCGAAGGTGGTGTTCTATCAGCAGCATGGCCATCCGCCGGGGGCCGAGCCCCAAGATGTGCCGGGTGAGTGGCGCGCCGAGCCTTGGCCACCGGCCGGACTCAAGTCGGTCTCCTGGTTTCTGGCCCCGAATCATCAACTCACTCAGGCCCCGGCCGCCGCCGCCACCGATCACCTGCGCTACGTGCCCTCGGCGGGCGTCGAGGCCGGCTTCTGGTGGGGTGAGTTGCTGGGTGATCAGCGGCCGGTCGATGCCTACAGCCTCACCTATGACAGTGCGCCGCTCGAGGAGGACGTGGCGATGCTCGGACGTGCGCACGTTCGCTTGTTCGCCTCGGTGGATGCGCCGCTGGCCGACTGGTTCGTGCGTCTCGAGGATGTCGCGGAGGATGGCCGCGTGACCGCCATCACCGGCGCCGGCCTGAACGGCGCTCAGCGTCAATCGACCGATCGGCCCGAACCGCTGGTGCCGGGTACCGAATACCGCCTGGACCTCGATTTGTACTTGAGTTCCTGGGTGTGGACGCACGGCCATCGTATTCGTATCGCCGTGGCGAACGCGCAATGGCCGATGCTCTGGCCGACTCCTTATTCCATGACGACGACGCTGCGGCTCGGTGGCCGGGAAGGATCCTCGATCGCGCTGCCCACCGTACCGGTGCACGGCCAATCGCCGCCGCCTTTTGCGCAGCCCGAACCGATCGAGAAGCCGTCGGACATCTCGACGACCGGAGACTACGCGTGGCCAGGCACCTGGAGTTTGGAGCGCGACGAGGCCACCGGACGGAGCACCGTTACCTGGCGCGGGACCTCGGCTCTACAATTTCCGTGGGGCTCTTATGATCACCACGAACAGCTCGTCTACCACGTCGACGATGCCCATCCGGCGGATGCCGCCGCCGAGGGTGACGGCGAGAGCGTCGAGAAACTCGCCGATCGCGTGCTGACGTACCGCGGACATCTGCGCTTCACGAGTGATGCGACGACGTTTCACTACGACTACACGCGCGAGTTGCTGCGCGACGGGTCCGTGGTGCGTACCCGCAGCTGGCACGAGGACATTGCGCGAGACCAGCAGTAGTGGCTGATCGGGGGTCTAATGCACCCGCTCGTATTTGAGCTCGCCCGCATCGACTACTAAAGTGAGCTGATTCTGCTGCGGCGGCAGCGGACAGGTGGCGAAGTCCGTGAAGGCACACGGCGGATTGAAGGCTTCGTTGAAGTCGACCTCGATGCGGTCCGCAGCGGGCAGTGCGACATACAGGAAGCGGCCGGCACCGTAAGTTTGCTTGCCGCTGGTCGCATCCGAGAACATCACGAACAGCTCTTTATCCCCCGGCGCCTCCAGAATCGCATCCAATCGCCAGGTGCGCCCGTCGCGCTCGAATACGATGGCCCCCGGTGAGGTCATGTCCTCTTGCATACCCAGGATATTGACGATCGGGATGTGGTGCTCGGGCACGTAGGGCTCGAAGTGCGCCTGGATATGCCAGTCAGCCCGGGCCGGAAAATACTCAAGGCCCTTGAACTGCAATCGGTTGGGGCTGACGCTATCGCGCACGCGGATGCCCAGATGTCCGGCCCGTTCGATCAGCTTGAAATGCAGCGGGCCTGCGATCATCTCCGTAGGCTTCTCATTCACGTCCGCGACGAGATCGAGGCTCGTGACGGGCTTGCCGAGATAGGTCATCGCCGTCGAGCCGTGCGCGACATAGCGGACACGGCCATCCGTCAGAACGAACGCACCCGTGTCGGGCGCGAGGGCGGCATCATCCAGCGAGAACGCGCGGTCCGACGCCCGGCCGAAGCTGTTCTCGCCGTCCTTCAGCCAATACAGCGCGATGGGCGTCAACCAGCCCGTTTCGCTGGTGAGCGACGCCAGGCGCTTGGCGCGCCAGTCGGCGATTCGGGCGTTCTCGTCGCCTGAATCCGCGCTTGCCGCAACGCCGACGGAGATCGTCACGGCCAGCGCCGCGATCGTTACCGCTATGCGCGCCAGACGGCTGAGGGCAGGTGAAGGCATCGGTCTGATTATACATGTCGGCTAGCGATGCCTTGCATGGGAACGGCGGACGCTCTCGGTACTTGCCGATCGATTTATGTAAAAAGATATCGGTGCCTGATGCGCTTTGCAGTAACATCTGCGCCGGACGAACACAAGCAAAAATAGATGCCGGGGGAGTCCAGGATGGACAGTAACGATATTCTCATCGCGGTTGGCTGCGGCACCGCTCGGCATGTTTGCGCGACTGGCGTCCACCCCCTCTTATCATCGTCGTCGATCTACCAGGAGTAGCTCATGCGGCCAGCCACGCTTTCGCATCTTTTAGCGGCATTGATCGGCGTGGCGAGCGCCGGATCGCTGTCGGCGGAATCGATCCCGGTACTGACTCATCACTACGACACGCTGCGGACCGGATGGAACCACGAGGAGCAGACGCTGAGCGCGTCGCACTTTCCATCGAGTTTCGGCGTGCTGCAGAATGTTGCCATCGATGATCAGGTCGATGCGCAGCCGCTGCTCATGCCTGCACAACACATCGCGGGCGGTGTGCACGACGTAGTCTACGTCGTTTCCGAGGGCAACACCGTGTATGCGATCGACGCCGATAGCGGCGCCGTTCTGCTCGAGCGGAACCTCGGACCGCCGGTCCCGTGGCCGCTCGGTTGTGGCAACAACGGGCCGAACGTCGGCATCACCAGCACTCCGGTGATCGAGCCGATCCGCGGGCGACTCATCGTCATGTCGTACGTGAACGGCATGCCGCCGACCTATCAGCTGCACGCGCTCAACCTGACCACACTCGCGGATGAGGTGGCACCGGTGACGGTCGCGGCCTCGCAGACGCTCACCGACGGCACGAGTTTCACGTTCGACGCCACCTATCAACGCCAGCGCCCCGGTTTGTTGCACATGAACGGCGTCATCTATGCCGGATTCGGCAGCTTCTGCGACTTCTCAGCCAGCCATTCTCGCGGCTGGGTGCTCGGGTGGAACGACCAGACGCTCAAACCGCTCGCCCACGCCGAGTTGAACGATACGCAAGCGACCTCGCCGACCGACTTCTTCCTGAGCTCGGTATGGATGTCCGGCTTTGGCCTCGCCGGGACTGGGGGCACGATCTATTTCTCCACCGGCAATTCCGACTGCAATTTCTACGTCAATCCCGAGGCGTGCCCCTCGCAATCGACCTACGACGGCGTCACGAACATCCAGGAAAGCGTCGTCAGCATGAATTCCAACCTGTCAGCTCGTGAGGGCGTGTTCACGCCCAGCAACGTATTTGCGATGGACATCGCCGATGCGGATTTGGGCGCGGCGGGCGTCATGCTCATGCCGAGCGGCCGGGTCGGCGCAAGCTTGGCAGCGATCGTCTCGAAGGACGCGAGGCTCTGGCTGTTGGATAGCAGCAATTTGCCATCGATACTCGACATGCATCAGCTCTCGGCAGGCTGCTGGTGCGGAACATCGTATTTCCAGGGATCGGACGGCATCAGTCGGCTGGTGACGAGCGCGGGAAATGCGCTGCAAACCTGGCAGGTCCAGACCTCGCCCACCCCGCACCTGACGGCAGAAGCCACCAGCTACGTGCAAAGCTCGGTGCAAGATCCTGGATTCTTCACGGTCATCTCGTCCCGCGGCGAGCGTGCGGGAAGCGCCATCATCTGGGCCGTAGCGAGGCCAAGCTCCAGCACCGGTCTCATGCTGTACGCCTTCTCGGCCACCCCGGTCAGCGGCGCCTTGCCGCAACTGTATTCGGCGCCCGCCGGCGCGTGGCCGAATCTTGGCGGAAACGCCAACGTCGTGCCCGTCGTCGCCAATGGCAAGGTGTACGTCGCGTCGTACCAGAGCCTGATGATCTTCGGCCCGAACGCGCCCGAGGCAGCGAGCGCACCCGCGTCCCGAGTCACCGCGGCATCGCTACCCGCCGCGGCATCGCTGCCCGCCGCGAGCTCGCTGCGCGTCTCAGGCACGCTCGTGTCCGTTGACGGCACGGTGCTCACGCTATTGCGACGCGGCGGCGCGACCGTTCGTATCGACGATTCGACGGCCGCTGCGAGCCAGCGCATTGCGATCTTGACCGTCGGCCAACCGTACACCGTGGTCGGAAATCCCGGCGTGGATGGCATTGATCTTGAGGCTTCAGCCATCAGTCGCGCGAAACCGGTCGCGACAAGCTGGCCCGAGGATCGCTGAGCGTGTGTCGTCAATCGTGACTGTTTTCCTGATAGCAGCGCCGCAAGAACTCGGTGCCATAGCGCTCGGCGATGTCGGCAGGGACCGCGTCTTCCGTCACTTCCCGGAATTCGAAACGGATGGGATCTTTGGTATGGCTTCCATTGACCGTACCCAATAAGTAGCCGTAAACGCGGGTTCGGGCAAACGGCGACTGCGATGCATCGCCCGGCAAGGGATACCGGACCGCGCCCGCGGTACCGATGATCCACCCGGGCAGCACGCCGCCGTGCTCGTGCCAGTAAGGGGTGTCGAAGATCCCCTGCATGACAAAGTGCGAGTGAGAGGCAAGCACGTAGACGGGCTTGGTCTTCTGCACGTCGAGCAACTCGCTGTAGACCTGCAATCCCGTCGCCTCCGCGGTGGGCGCGTCGCTCATGCTGTGGTCGCGCGCGAGGCTTTCCGGCAGAGCCTCGTGCATACCCACGACCAGCGCCCGAATGGCTGGGTCATGCTGATCGTTCCGCAAGATCGTCGCCAGCCATTTGAGCTGAGGCGCGTCGAACTGATGCGTGCTCGCATTGTCGAGACTGATGAAATCGATCCCATCATGAATCCAGTGATAGTACGTGCGAACTTTGTGATCGTGCGCGTCATCTCTCAGTCGCTGCTCGCGGATCGCCGGTGCGTTCAGCCAATCAGCGAAGGTCGCCACGTATTCATCCCGGCTCTTCGGCGGAATTGTTTCGTGATTGCCGATGCCGAGGAAAAAAGGCATCACGCCAAACGATTCGATCTGGTTGCGTTCGACCTCGAGCCATGCCGTATTCAAATAGTCGGCGATGTTGGCATTTGGATGGAGCACTCGAAAATCTTCATCGAAGTCGTAGATGGCGCGTAAATCACCCAAGTGCCAGTAAAAGGCCGCGTGATCGGCACGTGCACCCGCCGCAATCGATGGCATGACGACATCCCCGCAGTTGCGCGAGTCGCCCGAGACGGCAAAGTGCCAGGGTGGGTCAGCGAATGCCATGGGGGCGCGGAACAGTGCGCAGACCAGCATGATTGCGGCGATTCGCGCCAACCCTTTTCGTGAAGGATCCGGTGCGCCACGTGCATATTTCATCTGAGGCCATTCTAACATCGCCCAGCGGGGATCCTTGCGGATTTTTACTTTCTCTGATAGAGACAACTCTGCTCGCTACCAACAACAAATCAGGGGCCTACCATGTCGCACGCAATCAAATGGGTAAGTGGGATAACCATGGCGTGGGTGCTCATGGCACCGTCTTTCGGCCAGACGCCCGAGGCGGTTGGCGAGTCGAGCGCAGCGCAGTCAATGCCAAGCGTGCTGCCCGAGGAGGACGCGTATCAGACTCCGGTCGGTTCGGTGAGACCCTCCTCGCCGCTCGACGTGACCGATGAACTGGGCCATACCGCCCACGTATTTCCCCAGAAAGGCGCGGTGCCGCCGGCCGCGTCCACCGACCACGGTCCGCTGCTCTATCACGGTGGCCCGGTTATGACGAAAATAACGCTCTACACGATCTACTGGTTGCCGAGCAAATTGCCGAACGGTGAGCCCGCGACGATGGTCTCCGGCTACCAGACCATCCTGAACCACCTGGCCGCCGACTACGTGGGGCACGACATCTCAGCGATCACCACGGAGTACTACGAAACCGTCTCCGGCACCCATACGTATGTGTCCGGCCTGCCCTCCGAGGTGACGAGCACCGGCAGCCTCGGCGGGACCTACGTGGACACCGACCCGTATCCTAAGTCCGTTTGCAAAATGCCGGCTTTTCCGGGTAACTGCCTGGACGATGCGCAGCTGCAAACCGAACTGCTGAAAGTCTTGAAGGTGAAAGGGTGGACGGCGGGATTGAACCGCATGTACCTGCTGTTCACGGCCAAAGGCTTGGGCTCGTGCATGGATGCGGGGGGCAAGAGTTGCAGTACGCCGGGATCGGGCTATTGCGCATATCACAGCCATACGACGTTGAATGGCGTGCCGGTCGTTTACGGGAACTTGCCGTACGCTTATCCAGCCGGCTGCTCGGGCACCTCGAATTCGCCGAACGACAATGTCGACGCGGACACCGAGTCCACGGGCTTATCGCATGAAGTGTCGGAGGCCATCACCGATCCGGAAAGTTCCGCCTGGTTCACCGCCCAGGGCAATGAGGTGGCCGATCTGTGCGCTTATAACTATGGCGTCAACACCTACGACGGGGGGAAAGCCAACCAGTTCTGGAACGGACATTATTATGAGATACAAAGGGAATTCGACAACCACCTGTATGCACTGACGCTGTCCGGCTGCACGCAGGTCGGACCCTGAAGAGGGTCCGACAATCCTGACATGGGGACGAGGCCCGCTGGCCTCGTCTCCTTTAGAGCGGCAAGCGTATGACCGATAGATTGTTGGTGACATCGTCGATGACTGCGAAGTCGACTCCGTCATGCTCGTTACGGGTCACGTCCATGCCGAATGCCCCCCCTTGACTCGCGTCCACGTCGAATTCACGCACGAATTGGCCCGAAGTGGTGAACTCGAGCATTTCGCTCGGATGAAGGACATCGGCATTCACAGCATCCCCGTTTGCCGCGAGGAGGTTGCCATTGGGCGCAAATCTCAGGGACAGCGGGCCGCGCAGATGCTCGTTCGAAAAGACGACATTGCCTCTGTCAGCCGCGGTCGTGCGGTGCGCGGCATTCGCCACCGCATAGATCTTATTGTCAGCGGTAGAGGCCACATACAGCGTATCTGAATTCCGGTCGAAGGCGAGCCCGGTCGGGCCGAGCACCACCGCCGCGGCATTGGGTACATGCGTATACCCGCCGGCGATCTTGGTCTTGTGCTGCAGCATGAGCCCGCTCGACCGTACGCTGACATCGAGCCGTGTCACCGTGCCGTTCAACACGTTGGACACGAACACATGCGCTTCGGAATCCTGATCGTCGATCGCAAGATCCCAGGGTCCATCCAGCAACGAAGGGTCGGTCCAGGAGGCCACCCGGACTCCATGACGGTTGATCACTTGCAAGGCGCCTTGGCCGATGGTGCCGAAGGTACCGTCGGTGGTCGGAACATTTCCCACCAGCACGTAGCCGCCCCGCAGCACGCCGAGCGCGGTCGACAAGCCGGGGAGCTTGCTGGTGAAGAAAGTTGCGGCGGCTCCCGGCGGTGCGAGGCTGCCGTGAGGGCGAAACTGCACGATCGACGTGCCGGTGCCCTGCACATTGGCGCCGTCGTTGAAGTTGCTGACGAGCACGTCGCCGGCGGCGAGCAATCCATCCTCTGGAAACCCGCGCGGCACGAAAGCCACCCCGTAAGGATTGACGTCACCGCTCGACGGAATCGTGGAGGAGTTGACCTCGCGGGGCAGGAATGCGTCCTCGCCGGCCAGCGCCGCTCCCGACGCACTCAGCAGCCCAAGACCCAATGCAAACGCAATCCGGGCCCGCGAACTTTTCTTGAAGACGTCGCTTTTCATGAGAGTTCCCCGTGTTTTGGTCGTGCGTGCCCGGCGCCGCTGACGCCGTCTTTGCCGTGTAGGTACCGGCGGTTTGGCGGAAGGTTCGATGGATGCGAGAAATATTTCAAATTCCTCGTCGCCGACTGGACGCGCCTATACTGAAGAGGCAATGCATCGGCTGAATGCGCTACTGCCACGCCGGATCGCGTCGACGCCCACCGGTCGGTTGGTCGCGGCTTTGATTTTGGTGATCTTTGCGTGGGCCGTGGGGCCCCGCGGCGTTCGCGCGGCCGAGTCGTGGAGCGCGACGCTGGGTGCCACCACCGACTATATATACCGCGGTATTTCACAAACCTACGGTGGCAGTGCACTCCAGCTCGGCGCCAACTACCAGCATGCGGACGGATGGTTCGCGGGGGTCTGGGGCTCGAACGTCGACCCCTATCCGGGCGGCGCGTCTTCGAAGGAGCTTGACCTATACACCGGCATCAACCACGAACTGGGCGACGATTTCGTGGTTCGCGGCACCTACACGCACTATGCCTATCTCCGTGACCCGCGACCCTCGCACTACGATCACGATGAGATCGCCGTGGGCGTCACCTATGTGGATCTGTTGGCCGCCACGATTTCGTATCAACCCAACTCGAGCGCGTACACAGACCTGGGTTTCGCGCATAAGCGCGCCACCCTCGCGTACGAGGCCACGGGGCGATGGCCGCTGCGTGCCGGCCTGTGGGTCTCGGCAAGCGGTGGCTACTACGATTTACACGATTTGTTTCACGTCGGATACTGGGCCGGCGACGCTGGCATCGCCTACGGATATCGTCGCCTGACCCTGGACCTGCGTCGCTTTTTCTGTGATGCCACCGCTGCACGCCTGTATGAAGATGCCAGCGCGAACGGCGTATGGGCATTCTCGGCGGTGGTGAGATTTTGAATGGGCCATGAACCGAGAACCGCTGTCGCGTTACTTACCTGTTGGCACACGTCTCGATCGAATCAGCGTACGGAGTGAATCTTGGACATCGGTGAGATGCGGGGAACCTTGGCGAACCCGCCGCGCGGCAGCAACGAGCGCGAGCGCGCGCTCCTCGAGCGCATCAGCGTCGGCGATCGGGACGCCTTCCGCGAGTTGTACTTACACTATCATCAGCGCCTGGCCCGCTTTTTGATGCGCGTCACGCACCGTTACGAGGACGCCGAAGAGATCATCAACGACACGTTGTGGATCGTGTGGCAACGCGCCGCCGATTTCCGCGGCGCCTCGCAGGTATCAACATGGATCATGGGCATCGCGTACCGTCGCGCCCTCAATGTGATCCGCCGTGCCGCCGTGCACCAACGCGTCATGGCCCTCGAAGCGTTGGAGGGCGAAGCCGTCGAGGCCGATCTGGGCGATGCTCTCGCGAAGCGGCAGATGCTCGATTTCGCGCTGGCGCAACTGCCCCTGGAGCAACGCCTAGTGCTGGAATTGACTTATTATTTGGATCACTCCTGCGAAGAGATTGCCGACATCATGGAATGCCCAGTCAATACGGTGAAGACCCGGATGTTCAATGCGCGGCGCAAATTACGGGCCATTCTCCAGCAACACGACGGCGAATCGGGGAGCCCGTCGTGACCCTCGATTTCCAGGGGGCGCGATGTAATGAGGAGGCGGCGCGGCTGCTTCCCTGGTACGTGAACGGCCGGCTATCGCCCGCGGACACGGAACGGGTCGCGAGCCATCTGCAACGCTGTGCGATTTGCCGCAACGACGTGGCTCAGGAGGCAGCGGTTCACACCCTGCTCAAGACCGACGGGCCCATCGAATACGCCCCCCAAGCGGGCCTGGCGAAAACCCTGTCGCGCATCGACGAGCTCGCCCGTGATGTACCGGTTCAAGATATCGTTCAGAGCCGGCCGGCGCTGGTGCCTGCGTCTCGCGGCGCGCGTCGCGCCGGCACTCTGCAATGGTTGACTGCGGCGGTCGTGGTGCAGGCGGTCGCCCTGGGTTGGCTGGGCGTTTCCCTGCGACACGCCTCCCAGGGCCCCGCGATCCCTGGGTACCGCACCTTGTCCACGGACGTGCCGCCGGTGAGCGGCCCCCACATCCGCGTGGTATTCACGCCCCTCATGACACTTGCCGATCTGAGCGCGCTGCTGACGGCGCATCACCTTTTGATCGTGAACGGACCCACCAGCGCCGGGGCGTACACGCTGGCATCCAGCGACCCCCTCACCGACGCGGCGCAACTGAATCCGATGGTGGCCAAGCTGCGCGGCGACAGTCGGGTCCTTTTCGCGGAACCGGCCGTGAATGACGCGGCCCATTGGCCGTGAGATTTGCAGCCCTTGGATTTCTCGTGGGTCTGTCGGTGGCCGGCTGCTCGACGGGGCCGGCACTGCGGGCGAGCGCCGAACTTCCGCCCGCCGCGCGCGCCATGCCCGCCCACTATGTCGTCGTCACGGTGCGCAATCCACGCGCCTCGACGCTGTCGCGCGCGGCCTCGACGCCCGGCGGCTACGATGCGATGGGGCCGTATGCGGCTGGCAGCATGGCGCGCCGCACCGCGGGCGCACTGGCTGCCGACTATCATCTGCACGAGATATCGAGCTGGCCGATTGCGCTGCTCGGCGTTCATTGCCTCGTGTATGCGCTGCCCGCCGATATGGCATCGGAGGTGCTGCTCAAACGCCTGACGCGCGACGCGCGGGTCGAGTCCGCGCAACCCCTGCAGTCCTTCGAAACGCTGACGACGCCCTATAACGACCCCTACTCCACGCTGCAGCACAATCTGGCGCAAATGGCCGTCGCCGAGGCGCACGCCTTGAGTCGCGGCGCCAACGTGCGCATCGCCATCATCGATTCCGGGGTCGCGGTCGATCATCCGGATTTTCCGCCGCACCTGACGACGCGAAATTTCGTCGACAATGATGCCAGAGCGTTTAGCGAGGATGCGCATGGCACGGCAGTGGCCGGTGTGATCGCCGCCATACCGGACAATGGCGTCGGCATCGTTGGAATTGCACCCGACGTCCGATTGCTGCTCTTCAAGGCCTGTTGGCGCGCCTCGGCGGCTGGAATCCAGGCCGACTGCAACTCCTTCACGCTCGCACAGGCATTGTCGGCGGCGGTGGAAGCGCACGTCGACATCATCAACCTAAGTCTCGCCGGGCCGACGGACCCGCTGCTCACACGATTGGTCGAGCGCGCGGTCGCCGCGGGCATCATCGTCGTCGGTGCGGTCCCCGCAGACGGAAGACGCGACAGCTTTCCCACCAACATCGACGGCGTCGTCGCCGTCGATGCCGTCGAGAGCGGCCATACCACCGTCGGAGTCTTGCGGGCGCCCGGCCGTGACATTATTTCTCTGGCGCCGGATGGTCATTACGATTTCTATTCGGGCAGCTCGCTCGCGACAGCGGAAATATCCGGCTTGATCGCTCTGCTGCGGGCAGAGCGGCCGCACTTGACCGCCAAAGATGCGGCGCGCCTGCTGACGAGCACCACGGCCGGCGCGCCGGGCGAAACCCTCTCCGGCGCCCCGAACGCCTGCGTGGCCATATCTCAGTTGCTGCAGCGTCCCGCCTGCGGATCGCGCTAGGACTCATCTGCGCCACGCGCGGCTAGCTGCGCCGCGCTTGGCTAGCTGCGCCGCGCTTGGGAAATATCTTTAAGTAACGTCGGACCCTCCCGGGGTTCGATGCCGCACATTCCTCGCGTTCCGTAAAACCATTGATTGCCGTTGCGCGACTAACGCCCGCTACCCCATTTTTTTCGGCGATACGGAGAATTCCCATGAGAGTGCACGGCAAATCTATGAAACACCTGTTGAGCTTAAGTGCGATCGGCATCGTATGCGCCGGTATCAGCGCTTGTGGCGGAGGAGGCGGGATGGGTGACAGCAGCGTCGCGAACAGCACGCCTGCGGGACAAAGCACCACGGGCGCCTTTACGGACACGGCACTGGTGGTCGACAAGCAGGAAGTCGTCGCCACGACGACCGTGATCGATGCCAATTTGCAAAATCCGTGGGGCATCGCGGTGGCGAAGGGCGCGCCGTTTTGGATCGCTGACAACAACAGCAATGTATCCACGCTGTACACGGGCACGGGCGAGATCGAGACTCAAGCAGTCACGGGCTCACCGGACGTCGGCGTGACCATTCCGGCCTCGGCTGCCGGCGTGCCGTCCAATCCCACCGGACAAGTGTTCAACGGCAGCGGCGGATTCCTGGTCACAACCGCCAAGGGTCAGGAATCGGCATTGTTCATGTTCGTAGGCGAGGGAGGTACGCTTGCAGCCTGGGCGCAGGACAGCGGCGCAACGGCGGTCACGGCCTATGACGATGGGGTCGCCAACGGGTCCGAACACGCCGTCTACAAGGGTCTCGCGCTCGGTGCCGTTTCGGGCGCCTCGTATCTCTACGCAACCGACTTGCACAACAACAAGGTCGACGTCTTCGACACGAGCTTTTCAAAACCGGCGGCCATGCAGGGCAAGTTCGTGGACTCCTCGCTCCCCGCCGGGTTCGTTCCCTTCGGCATCTCGGCCCTCGGTGGCCAGCTGTACGTGACCTTCGCCATGCAGGATTCGGCCAAGCACGATGAGGTCACGGGCGCGGGACTCGGTTACGTCGATATCTTCGACTTCAGCGGCAACCTGGTCAGCCGCTTTGCCTCCGGCGGCGCGCTCAATGCGCCCTGGGGAATCGCTATGGCACCCACCGGCTTTGGCTCGCTCGCGGGCGATGTGTTAATCGGCAATTTTGGCGACGGTACGATCAACATCTTCAAGCCGCAAGGCGCGGCCCTGGCGACCTCCGTGGGCTCCTTGCAAAACTCAAAGGGCCAGCCGCTGGCATTCCCGGGCTTGTGGTCTCTGGTGTTTGGTAATGGAGACTCCGACAAGCCCGCCACGACTCTGTTCTATACCGCCGGCTTCGCCGATCAAATCGATGGCGTGTTCGGCGCCATCACCGCCGCCTCGAGCACGGCACTGACGCCCTACTGACTCGAAGGGGCAATCCAAGGCGCTCATCGCCGCTTCGCTGGATGGATCCGGCGGGCGGCGTGAGCGCATGGGCGGAATCTCTGTCTGGAGCGAGACGCATTACCCGCTGGTGGGCGCTTGCATGAAACCCAGATTGCGGGTGCTGGCATCGAAATTGGAGAGGTTCGGAAAGATCGTCAACAAGTTCGCGTTGCTCACGCCGAACCACGAGCCCAAGGTCGCGCCGAATTGATCCACCGCCATGGTCGGAACGAAGCGGCCCCGGCCGACGTCGAGCGGGCCTGGGGTGGTCAAGCTGGGGGGCAGCACGGGGGCCGTTCCATAGAAATTTTTGCCGTTGACCGCTCCGCCGACGACGCAGTGAACGCTGCCCCAGCCGTGATCGGAGCCGTCGCCATCGGAATTGAGGGTGCGTCCGAAGTCGGAGACGGTGAAACTCGTGACGTTGTTCTGCACGCCGAGTGCGTTCATCTCTGCGTAGAACGCCGCCATCGAGACGGCGACATCGGAAAGCAGCGGCGGCTGCACGGTGACGACCGCATTATGGGTGTCGACATTACCGGCACCGACCATGAACACCTGTCGCGTCGCACCGATGCCGGAGGCGTTGCGCGCGGCAATGACCCGCGCCACCATCGACAATTGCGCCGAGAGATTCGTTTTGGTGGTCGTCGGGAACGTCGTGACGGTCGTCGCCGGCAGCACGGTGCCGAGAACCTGCTGCCCCATCAAGGAGCGGCTCACGACATCGGCATACGTGGCTTCGAACAGATTGGCGAGGTTTCCGCCGGCATCGGTCCGCTGCGCCGTGGTCAGGGTTTTCATCACGCTCTGGCAGGCCGAGGAGCCGAACAGCGGCGAGACGATGCTTTTGATCGGAATCGCGCCGCCCGTCGGCGAGATCGAGTACGTTTCGGTGCTGAGTCCGGTGAGGAACAAGCTGTCCCCGGCCGGCGAGATGCAGGTGAACAGGGAATTGCCGTTGCCCGCGGCAAATAAGTCGGCAATCCTGCCACCCCAGCCCGACGTGTTACCCACCGGCCCTTCGGCTTGATAGAACGCCCGCTGATCGAGATGCGAGAACAGTTGAGGCGGCAGGCTCGTGGCGGGCGCGCTGGCATAGGCTGCGGCCGAGGCAATCGGCTCGATCAGCGTCCCGATGTTCAGCATCAGCGCCATTTGTCCGCCGTTGAAGAGCGGCAGCAGCGGGCTCAATGCCGGCGCCAAGGCGAATTGTTCGCCGCCGGGGAGCGCGGTGGCGGGGGTCAGCAGCGTCGGCGTCAAGGCGCTCAAGGCCGTCGCGATGGCCGGGCGTTGTTGGTTGTAAATGGCGTAGTTCGCCGCATCGTACGGGACGAGGGTGTTGAAGTTGTCGTTGCCGCCGATCATGAACACGCAGACGAGTGCCTTGTAATCCGTGGCCGTCGCCGCGGCGCTCTCGCCGAGCGCGGCGAGATTCAATGCGAGCGGCGGCGCAAAGCGAGTGGCGGACAGTGCCGCTGCCATCTTCAAGAATTCGCGTCGCGATGCGGGTTTGGTCACGGCGGTGTCCTTACTTCTGAACCAAATATTCCGGGGTGCACATGACGAGGGTGAGCGCGGCGAAGAGGCGCGCGTCCGTGCCCATGGTGGTCACATCGATCGTGTCGAGTGCGCCCTGCATCAAGCTCAAGGTCGCCGCCGAGAGCTGCCCGGCGGCGATCAGCACATTCAGCTCTGCGAGCAACGCCGCGGAATCGCCGCCCTGGTTCACCAGGGGCTGCAGTGCGCTGTAGTTTCCCGGCACTCCGCCGATGCCGTTGGCGATGAGATTCTCGATGAAATTCATGTAGCCGGCGACCGAACTCTCGTTCGTGAGGGCGAACTCCGGTGCGGTGATGCCGTTGGTCTGCAGCGCGGTATGCGGCGGGATGTACCCGGGTTGAAAGAAGAAAAATACATTGGGCGACTGCAGCGGACTCTCGGCCAGCCTGCCCGACGGGTTGGACAAGTCGCCGATGGCGGCCCATTGAGTCGCAGCGGTCGGCGAAAAATTCAATTGAAATGTGCGCGCCCATTGAATGAATCGCACCACGGGTTCACGCAGCTTGCCGGCCAGGGAGTTCGACAACAACACATCGGACGTGGCTTCGGTATCCGTCAGAATCGCCGTGATGACCGATTTCATGTCGCCTTGCGTGGACTTGAAGACCGTGGCTACGCGAGAGACGTAGTCGGGGGACGGATTGCTGGTCACGAGGCGCTGAATGAACTGCCGCGAGATGAACGGCGCCATGTTCGGATGCGCCATCAGGATGCCGATCGCCGCCTCCAGCGTCTGTTCACCGTCCAAGCCCGCGGCGATCGTCTGACCGAGCACGGTTTTTTCGGTCGTGTCGAATCCTGCAGGGTTATTGATCATGTCGGTGGCCGCCGAGGCACCGAGATAAGCCGTCGCGGCGCTATCCAACTGCCAGCCCGTGAACACCTTCGCCATGTTGAGCACGTCCGTCTGACTGTATGTGGCGAGCGCCACGCCCGGGTCACTCGGATTCGCGATCGGCGTGCCGTTGAGATTGAGTTGCACGACGCCGATCGAGAATAGTTGCATGATCTCGCGTGCGTAATTCTCATCGGGACTCGTGCCCGTGACCGGATTGGCCTTGACGCTGCCCAAAAAGCTCAGATACTCGCCCATCGCCGGCGTGTGCGACACGGCCAGCAGCAATTCCTGGAAGTTGCCGAATATGTTGGCTTCGAGTTGATCCAGATAGTACGCCGCTGCAGCACCCCGATAGGCGAGTGTGATCGCCCCGGTGTTGATCACGAACAGATCCGTGAGCGCCAGCATCATGCGCTGCCGCAGCACATCCGGGCTCGAGATGAGCTTCCGCCACAACGAGCTTTGCACGCCCGTCGTATCGAACTCCACCGAGATCAGGCTGTTGGCCTTCATCCAGGCGACATTCGACAACTGGCCGGACGGATTGACCGGCATCGCGAATTGCTGCGCGAGCCAGCCCTGGATGCCCTGCGGCTGGTATTGCAGATTCTGGATGTCGGTGTCGGAACCGCCAAAGGCGGCCTGCGCCAAGAAGCGCGCTGACTGGATGCGCGACAGGGCCACGGGGGTCGCCGCGACGGCCGCTGAATTGGCACTCGAGCCCATCGCATTCGAAGCCGACACGACATAGTAATAGGCCGTGCCATTCGCGGCGCTGGTATCGGTGAACGACGTCGAGCTTGATTCGCCGATCGACGCATAGGGCCCGGCGCTGTTCGTGGCGCGGGCGATCGAGTATCCGGTCGCGCCCGTGCTGGCCGACCAGACCAGGGCGACCTGGTTATTCCCGGGTGTCGCCGTGACCCCGCTGGGCGTGGACGGCGTCAACGGCGCGGACGGAGACGAACTGCCACCGCCGCCGCCGCATGCGGCCAATCCGAGCGTCGACAGCGCCAGCACGGCTACTGTCGATCCCGCGTGTATGTCCATCGCAATGGGTTCAGCGCGAGGCGTTGGTTCAATGCCAACTGCAGTTGGTGCACTCATCGCAAAGCGATTCGCTTTCATTCCGCGACATCCCTGGGGACGAACCGGATCGTCATCCCCTACTGCAGGTGGACAACGTCGAACCTTCGATCACGTTGACAACGGCGTGGGACAGTGCGTGATGCTGTTGGCTTATGGCGACACCCGGAGCGCGGGACTGCTTGAGGATGCGCTGCTGCGGCATGAGCTCGATAAATCTAGGCGCGCGGATCTCGCGGGTATGGCAGGCTCTACTTCACGCGCACCAACTGCAGGCACTTCGTGGGCCCCGACGACCCCCTCATTCAGCACAACGAGACTTTCTCGGAAGAAGCCGATGCGAACCTGCCCGCGGGATTCGAGCGGCACGGCATCGAGTCGATTCCCGAAGCGGACCGAACCTCCTCGATCGCCGATTTCCTACGGGTTTGCTGGGGGGGAGGTAATTCTCTCGCCACGGCGGTGCTCGGCGCCTTTCCCATCATGCTGGGTCTGTCGTTCTGGCAAGCGATGGCGGCCAACGCGGCCGGGGTGAGCATCGGCGCGCTGATCCTGGGGCCGATGGCCGTTTTCGGCCCCATGAACGGCACCAACAATGCAGTCTCCTCGGGTGCCCACTTCGGGGTCGTCGGGCGCATCGTGGGGTCGTTCCTGAGCTTGCTGACCGCCATCGCGTTCTTCTCGATCAGCGTCTGGTCGAGCGGCGACGCGGTGGTCGGCGCAGCCCATGCCTTGTTTCGGGTGCAAGAATCGGAAAAGCTGTTCGCGCTCGCCTACGGGGTATTCGCGGCGAGCGTCCTGATCGTCTGCATCTATGGCTATGGCGTGATGCTGTTCGTCAACAAGGTGGCGGTCGTCGCGAGCTCGTTGCTCTTCGTGATCGGCCTCAAGGCGTTCTGGCCCGCCTTCGACTCGAAATTCGCGGGGTCGCATCTCGTATGGGGCTCCCCGGCATTCTGGCCGGTATTCGTGAGCGCGAGCTTGATCGCGCTGTCCAATCCGATTTCCTTCGGCGCTTTTCTTGGCGATTGGTCGCGCTACCTGCCCCGCCGCACGCACAAGGGGCGACTGATCAGTGCGACGGTGCTTGCCCAGTTATTGACCCTCCTGCCCTTCTCTTTTGGCGCGCTCACCGCCTCGATCATGATGCGGCAAGCGCCCGCTTATTTGGAGCGGGCCGACTACGCCGGCGGACTACTCGCCGTGTCGCCGGGCTGGTTCTTTGCGCCGCTGTTTCTACTTGCGGTGCTGAGCGGCATGTCGACGGGCACGACGTCGCTCTACGGCACGGGCCTGGACTTCTCGAGCGTATTCCCTCGCCTGAGCCGCCCGCGGGCCACCCTGTTCATTGGGCTCATCTCCTGCGCGCTCATCTTCATCGGCCGCTTCTACTTCACGTTGATCTCCTCGATCACGACCTTCGTATCCCTGATCGTCGTGACCACGACCCCCTGGATGGTGATCATGATGATCGGCTATGTGATCCGTCGCGGGTACTACCTGCCGGAGGCCATGCAGGTCTTCAATCGCGGAGAGAGCGGGGGTGCTTACTGGTTCAAGGGCGGCTGGAACGTGGCCGGCATGGTGGCTTGGATCATCTCGGCACTGCTCGCTCTGTCGATGGTCGATATCCCCGATCACTATGTGGGGCCGCTCGCCCGCATGAGCGGCGCGGATCTGGATTTGTCATTGCTCGCCGCGCTGGTGCTGCCCGCGATTTTATACCCGCTGTGCCTGGCGGTATTTCCGGAACCGCGGGCGGTATTCGGTCCCCAGGGTCCCCGACTGGTGCGTGCCACCGATGAGCCGATCGCGCCCGTGAGGAAGGGATGACGGAGTCGGCGAAGCCGCAAGTCCAGCGTCTAGCCGATTCAATACACCTCCGGCACGAGCATATCGGCCGGCACCGCCTGTCGAGAGTAGTGTTCGTGATGCTCCCGTTGCGGCAGCAGGATGGGCGGCCTCGGCGTGACTGAATAGGAGAACTGCTTCAACAGATGATCGATGAAGTTCAGACGCGCGCGCTTCTTGTCGACCGCATGCACGACCCACCACCGCGCCTCGGGAATGTGTGAGCGCTCGAGCATGATTTCCTTCGCCTTGGTGTAAGCCTCCCAGCGGCGGCGTGATTCCAGGTCCATCGGGCTCAGTTTCCATTGCTTCAGCGGGTCGTGAATGCGTCCGAGAAACCGCAAGTACTGCTCCTCGTCCGTGATCGAGAACCAGTACTTGAGTAACTTGATGCCCGAGCGAACGAGCATGCGTTCGAACTCCGGCACGGAGCGGAAGAACTCCTCGTACTCCTCCGGTGTACAGAAGCCCATCACCTTTTCAACCCCAGCACGGTTGTACCAACTGCGGTCGAACAGAACAATCTCGCCGGCTGCCGGAAGGTGCGGCACATATCGCTGGAAGTACCATTGCGTGCGCTCACGATCATTGGGAGCAGGCAGCGCCACCACGCGACAAACCCGCGGATTGAGCTTTTGACTGATGCGCTTGATCGCACCGCCCTTGCCGGCGGCATCCCGTCCTTCGAACAGGATCAAGACCTTTTGCCCCGACGAGACCACCCAATCCTGCAGCTTCACGAGTTCGGCCTGGAGCCGAAACAACTGCTGGAAGTAAGCTTGCCGATAGTCCCTCTCCGCGCCCGCATCCGTGGGCGGCGACACGCCTGGCAACGGGTGTCGGTCTTCGATCTCCATCTCCAATTCTTCATCGTAGCCGTCAGCCAGATCGCGGCTGATGCGACGCACGATCTCGTCGTGCTCGAACGGTAGCGTGCTCATATCCCTCCTCTTCGTCGCGCAATGCCGAGAATCGTCCCGCACAAATGTGTCAGTTATAAGATACTTCGAAAGTCCTCTCGTCTCAGGCGGCAATGTGCTTCTGCATGAACACACTCAGTGGGTCGTTCGTGTATTCGCCAAATGGTCCTCGGCGCTCATAACCGGCTGCGGCATACAGAGCAAGCGCCTCAGGTTGGTACGGCCCCGTTTCGAGCCTAAGCCATTTACATCCGGCGCCGATGGCTTGCGACTCGAGCAGAGCCAGAAGGCGTTTGGCGACGCCGTGCCCTCGGCCGCGAGGACTGACGTACATGCGTTTGAGTTCGCCAACTTCAGGATGGAGGACAACTGCACCACATCCGATCGCCCGGCCCGTGTCATCCCGGGCAACGGCAAACACGACATTCGGTTGCTTCAACGAAGCCAAGTCCAAGTAGTGCCTGCTTTCCGGTGGGTAAAGGGCGTCGTGGTAAGCGTCCAGCTCAGCAATGAGGGCGATCACTTCAGGCTGATCGGGTGACTCGAAGGCGATGGTCATGAAGTTGGCACTCCTGGCAAACCCCAGGCGACGGGCGGTCAAAAAATGGTTCAAGGGAGATATTAATCAATTACTTGCATCGCCACGCCTCTTCAGGCCGATGACGGCACAAGCCTGGCACGCCCAATTCGAGTGGGTCACCCTTCGGGCACAGCGTAAATGAGACCTGCGATTTGGTCGACGAAGATGAATAATGGAAGTAACGATCGCTTTATCGAACCTTGGGCAACCAAGAGGTGGTATTTGTACTCGGACAACAATTCAAAAAGCGGCTCGATCAGCCGCCGCACGGCCCTAGGTTTGGCGGCGGGCGCCACCATGGCCACTGCGGTCCAGGCAATGCCCCGGCCGACGCCGGGTGCGACGCAGCTCAACGACATCGTCGCGCTGGACGCGACGGCGCTCGCCACGGCGATCCATAGGCGCACGCTCTCCTGCGTCGAAGTCATGACGGCCTATCTGGATCACGTCGCGGCTCTCAATCCTCAGGTCAACGCCATAGTTGCGCTCCAAGATCGAGACGCGTTGCTCACACAGGCGCGCGAGCGCGACGACCAACTGGCGCACGGACAATACATGGGGCCTCTGCACGGCTTCCCCCATGCCGTGAAAGATCTGCAAGCGGTCAAAGGCATCCGCACCACCCAGGGCTCCCCCATTCTCAAGGACTTCGTGCCCGCGGCCGACTCCTTGATGGTCGAGAGGCTGCGCAAGGCCGGTGCGATTTTCATCGGTAAAACCAACGCACCGGAATTTGGATTGGGTTCGCATACCTACAATCCGGTCTATGGCATCACGCGCAATGCCTATGACCCCACGAAATCCGCCGGCGGCTCGAGCGGCGGTGCCGCCGTGTCTCTGGCGCTGCGAATGCTGCCCGTAGCGGATGGGTCGGATTACGGCGGGAGCCTGCGCAATCCAGCCGGGTGGAACAACGTTCTGGGGTTTCGCACCAGCATCGGGCGCATACCCTACGACTCGCGCGATACCTGGCTACCGACCATGAGCGTCACCGGTCCGATGGCGCGGAACGTCTGCGACCTTGCGCTGCTGCTCTCCGTCCAAGCCGGCTACGACGCCCGGGTGCCCCTCTCGCTGGATGGCGATGGCAGCGCCTTTCAGCGCCGATTGGGCCGCAGCTTCAATGGTGCGCGCATCGCTTGGGTGGGCGATTTTAATGGCCATACACCTTGCGATCCCAAGGTGCTCGCGATATGCCAAAAGGCCGCGCGCAGTTTCGAGTCCCTGGGTTGCACAGTCGAAGAGGCGATTCCGGAGTTTGATCTGGACGCCCTATGGCAGGCCGTGATCCGGCTCCGCGCCTGGCAAAACGGCGGCCCGCTCTTGGCCTACTACCAGGACCCGGCGAAACGCGCGCTGCTCAAGCCCGAGGCGGTGTACGAAATAGAAACGGGGCTCAAACAATCAGCCTACGACATCACGGCCGCGTCCGTGGTGCGTAACGAGTGGACCCAGGCGGTGCGGCGCTTCTTCGAGCGCTACGATTACTTCATCGCCCCGACGGCGCAAGTATTTCCCTTCGACGTCAGCCAACACTGGCCCCAAGAGATCGGGGGTCGAAAGATGGAGACCTATCACGAGTGGATGAAGGCGGTGCTGCTCATCACCCTGTGCGGCTCCCCGGCGCTCGCGGTGCCGGCCGGATTCAGCGATCAAGGACTCCCCATCGGCATCCAGCTCGTGGGGCCCAACCGCCAAGAATTCAACCTGTTGCAGTTGGCCTATGCCTACGAGAGCACGCTGGGTGCCGAACATCGCCGGCCTCCGCCCCAACTGCATTCGGCTTAAGGAACCGGTGAATGGCAGGCGCTCGAAATTCCGATAGCGATCGCGCATCGAGATGGAGCGGACCGCCGGGTCCGCTCCATCCATGTCCCACGACATGATTGCCTGACTGCCGCGGCTACCGCGGCTACCGCGGCCAAAACTGCTGCTGCGCGCTGCCGTTGCAGGGCTCAACGTCGAGCTGCTTGCCAAGCTCCGTATACGCCAGGGCCCAGTCGAGACACAGGCCGCTCTGCTCATTGACGAGTTCACCTTTCGTGTTCAGCGTCCACCGTTGGGAGGTGCTGGTGCTGCAATTCTCAAGGACGGCACCGTCTCCGGCCTTCGCGCCGGCGGTCAGACACTCGGCAGCTCCATTGTTGATTCTCTGAATCTGTCCGTTGGTAATTACCCAGACCTGGTTCAGATTGTTATTGCACGACCATCCGGTGACGGCTCCAGGCCCAGTGCTGTCAACGCCACCCACCTGCACACATTGATTGCCGATTCCGGTGATTCCTACTCCACCAATGAGGCCAACGCCGCCCGTGATAGTGAGCGCATCGGCGCTCGCACAGCCTAAGGTGAGACCCACTGCGGACACCAAGCTAATCGCGCTCAGCTTGTATCGAGAACCTTGTCGGTTGCATTTCATGTTGAGATACTCCTTTGATTGATATTCGATCGGAGCGGCCTCGCAGAAAGCACGATTCGCATTCAACGTGGTCGCTCTATTACCAAGACGCGGTGAGCAACCGGAAACCGACATCGGGATGGATGAATGTTGCGCGGCACAAAGCGGCTTCTGGTTGGTGGTGGTAAAGCACCGGTGCATCAGGCGCACGGGAGCCGCTACGATTGAGGCCGCTGCATGGCATCGGAATTGCCAATGAGCTACTATGCCGCGCAGCCAACAAGACAAATGAAAATACTACGGCCCGATGAGTGAGATCACCGCGCTGTTGGGGCGAATGCAAGCCGGCGATAGTGAGGCGCGCGATTCTTTATTCGCGATTGCCTACGGTGAACTTCACCGGCTGGCACAGGGCCGCTTACGACGGGGCGGTCGTAACACGCTGCTCGATACGACGTCCATCGTGCACGAAGCATACTTGCGATTCTTGCGAACAACGCAGCTGCGTGCCGAGGACCGGCGGGCGTTTTTCGCATACGCCGCCCAGGTCATGCGTTCCGTCATCGTGACCAGCGCCCGCGAACGATTGGCGGGCAAGCGGGGTGGCGATCAGGCGCCGCTCACCTTGTCGACCAGTATCGCGGCGTCCATTCCACAGGACGAAGAAGTGATCCTGCACGTCCATCAGGCGCTGGAGGCTTTGGAGCAAGCCGATCCTCGTCTCGCACAAGTGGCGCAGATGCGCTACTTCGGCGGTTACAGCGAGATGGAGATTGCCGAAACGCTGGGCGTGACCGAACGGACCGTTCAGCGCGACTGGGAGAAGGCGCGGCTGATCCTGGCGGCTGCGCTTCGATGAGCGAGCGGACCGGGTTGCGGATTGATTCGCCAGCCGAGAAGCCGCTGGCACTGTCGATTTCTGACATGGCGGCGCTCAGCCGGCTGCTCGACGAAGCGCTACCGCTGAATGAAGCAGATCGCTGCCGATGGCTGGAAGCATTGGCTCCCGAATATCAAAACCTGACCCAAGTACTGCGCGAGGCCCTGAGCCCCGCCGCGATCGAGCGATCGGATTATTTGAAGCTCACCACACTTCCCTCGCTCGGTGCCGATGACAACGCCGCCCTTGTCGGAGCCGGGGGCCTGCAGCCCGGGGAGCGACTGGGCCCCTATGAGCTGGTTCGACCTCTCGGTGCCGGTGGCATGGCCGAAGTATGGCTGGCTCGGCGCGCGGACGGAGCGTTCAAGCGCGACGTGGCGCTCAAGCTGCCGCTGCTGATGCGCTCCCGCAGGGATCTGGAACCGCGTTTCGCTCGGGAACGCGAAATCCTGGCGAGCTTGGCCCACCCCAATATTGCACGGCTGTACGATGCGGGGTTTACGCGGCATGGTCAGCCCTACCTCGCGCTCGAGTATGTGGCCGGCACGCCGTTGACCAGCTACTGCGATGAACGACGCCTCACACTCCGCGAGCGTCTGGAGCTTTTTGGGCAGGTGTTGAGCGCGGTGCAGTACGCGCACGCCAATCTCGTCATCCATCGCGATCTCAAACCCTCCAATATCTTGGTGACCGAAGAGGGTCAGGTGCGCCTGCTCGATTTCGGGATTGCCAAGCTGCTGAGCGACGGTAAGGCGATGGAAACGGAGCTCACGCAGGTCGCCGGCAGAGCCTTGACGCCCGACTACGCCGCGCCGGAACAGATCGCCGGGGCTGCGATCACGACGGCCGCAGATGTCTACTCTCTCGGTGTCATGTTCTACGAGATGCTGACGGGGATGCGACCGTACCGGCTCAAACGTGGATCGCGCAGCGCACTCGAAGACGCCATTCTCAATGCAGATCCTGTGGCACCTAGCCGGGTCGCGGTGAGCGAGAACGCAGCTGAAGCGCGCTCCACGAGTCCAAGGAAGCTGGCGAGCGCGCTCAAGGGCGAACTCGATACGATCTCAATGAAGGCGTTGAAGAAATCGCCGGGCGAGCGCTACGCGACCGCTAATGCGTTCGCCGAGGACATATCGCGATTTCTGCGCGGCGAGGTCGTGCTTGCTCAGCCCGAGAGCGTCGCCTATCGTGCCACCAAGTTTGCGAAGCGCCACTGGGTCACGATTGCGGTCGTGAGCACCCTGCTCCTGACCCTGACCGGAGGCCTCGCCGCAACGATCTACGAGGCCAGGATCGCGGCCGTGCAGCGTGATATAGCATTTCACGAGGCGGCGACCTCGGATCAGGTCACCAACTACCTGGTGTCGTTATTTGATCTCGCCAGTCCCGACCGAACTGGTGGAAAAGCCATTGACGCACGCACCCTGGTCGACGAGGGGCAGCGACAGATTGCTGCGGTACTCGGCAACCAGCCGTTGTTGCGCGAGCGCATTCTCGCCGCAGTGGGTGCCCTGGACTGCAAGATCGGAAGGTCCGATCAATGTCGTCAAAACCTCGAGGAAGCCTTGAGGATCCGCAGCGCCCAGCATGATGGTGACCCGCTGATGCTCGCGCAACTCCAATATCAACTCGGCGCGGCCTACGCCTTGGCCGGGCGAAGCAATGAAGCCATCGTCCTGTTACGCAGTGCTCTGCCTGTTTATGAAGGCCAGCGTCCCCAAAACCCTGCTCAGTTGGCCGGGCTTTGGTATCAATTGGGATTCGCGGAGCGATTGACGAAGCAACCGACAGAGGCACAAGCTGCGCTCGAAAAGGCGCGGAAATTGCTCAAAGATTCCCGCGGCCACGATACCCTGCAGTCTGCGGACACTCTCGGCCAACTGTCCATCGTTTATGCAGAGGGTTCGCGTCCCAATGATGCCATCGACCTCGCCGCCAAACGCCTTGAGCTCGTGCGCGACGGTTTTGGTACAGCCGATTTGCGCTACTTCGACGCTCTCGATGACTATGCAGAGGTCGCGAACAATTTGAACGAGGCTGATGTGGCCGAGGACGCTTGGAGAAAAGTAGTCAATGGTTACGCCTCCTTGGTCGGACACTCCAGCGATAAGACCATCAACGCGGAACTGAGCCTTGCGGACGCTCTTTACCATCAGAACAAACTGCACGAGTCCATCCAGTGGTTCAGTCAGTCTGTCCAAGACTATCGCAGCCAAGGAAATCTGAATACGGTCCATTATATAGGTGCCCTCGGGGGCCTCAGTGAGGTGCTCGTGCTGGACGGTGACTATCGCAATGCGGAGGCTGCGCAGCGGGAAGCCTATGAGATTTCGCAGCGAATGGGCGGACCCACGCCATGGGAAGCGGCCGCCGCGGCATTGAAGTGGGGTAATCGGCTTGCGCTCACGGGCGACACCGAGCGCGCGATGGAGCTCCTGAAGCCGGAAATGCCCGGGGACTCTCGAGCCGCCCTTACATTCAAGGGGCTGCGCCTGGTGTGGATTGGCGATTGCTACCGTCAGATGGGCAAGCCGGCACCCGCCGAAGCGAGCTACGATGCGGCACTTGCCTTCTTTCGGTCGATTAATCGGCCGCCCCAAAGCGTCAGCTTGAATATGGCCTATGAAGGCAAGGCGATGCTGCTTGCCAGTGAGCAGCGCCATCACGAGGCCGTGGATTTGTATCGAATTGCTCTCGATGGCTACTCTTCGGGCAAATACGTCCCGAATGGTCCGTCGATCGCCGCGGTCAAGGTCGAGTTGGCCGAGAGTTTGCTCGCGCTCGGCCAGCGCGTCGAGGCTCGCTCGCTCGTTGACAGCTCGGGCGCCGTCATCGACCGAGAACTCGCACCCACGCATCCTGCGCGAATTTTGCTGAACCAATTGCGCAAAGCCATGCGGCTTCCCCAGGGGGCGGAGGCGAATTCCTCACTCAGGTAATTGCGGCACGGGGAGCAATCGAAAGCTGGAAGTGTGCGGCGCGCAACCGCTTGGCGCTACGCGGCGGTGGGTCAGGCATCGGGGTTCAGCTGCCCTTCACCAATGACCGTTTCTGGGAGGGTCGCCGGGCTGATCGCGAAAATCGCTTGCGATATTCGGCGGGACTTACGCCCACTTTCCGACGAAAGTGGTGGCGCAGGGTGGCCGACGTTCCGAGGCCCGCGCGCATTGCAACTTGATCCATGGGCAGCGCTGAGCTTTCCAGGAGTTCGCGAGCCCGGTCAACACGGGCGCGAGTGATCCATTCTCCCGGTGTCATACCGGTGGCAGCGCGAAAACGTCGCATAAAGGTGCGCTCGCTCATCGCTGCGAGTCTCGCCAGGTTGGCGATGCTCAGTGGTTTGTGCAGTCGGCTACGCAACTTGTCCATCAGTGCGGCTAAGGACCCGCGCTCGCACGCATCAACCGGTCTTTCCAGAAATTGTGCCTGGCCGCCATCACGGTGGGGCGCAATGACCAGTCTGCGCGCCACTTGGTTGGCGGCTGCGGGGCCGTAGTCGCGGCGGATCAAATGTAGACATAGGTCGAGCCCCGCCGCGCTCCCGGCGGAGGTTAGGATCTGGCCTTCATCCACATACAACACAGCCGGGTCTACTTGAATTCGTGGGAAGCAACGCTGCAACGCCTCGGCGTAGCGCCAGTGGGTCGTTGCGCGCCTGCCGTCGAGCAAGCCCGTTGCTGCGAGTACGAAAGACCCTGAGCATATGGAGAGCAACCGCGCGCCGCGGCTGTAAGCCTTTCGAAGCGCCTCGATGATCTGCAGGGGTACGGGTGTGTCGACACCCCGCCATCCCGGAACCATGATAGTGCCTGCAGAGGCGAGCCGTTTCATATCTCCGTCAACGTCCATGGTCAGGCCGTACTGCCCCCTCACCTGACGGCCGTTCACCGAGCAGGTTTCGAAACGATACCAGCCGGGGCCCATTTCGGGGCGAGGCAAGCCGAAGACTTCGGCCGTACAAGAGAACTCGAACGCGCACAACCCATCGTAGGCCAGCGCGACGACCAGCGGATTGAAGCCTCCAGATCTGACGGTTGGGTTTGGCATGATTTGATCGATAGATGGCAACTTCGCCAATTGTGCGCGTTGGTTTAGTTCGGAACAATGGTGGCCGGAAACTCAGAAGGACATCGGCCATGACCAATTCTGTAACACTCGTACCGGCTGCGCCGTCAGAGGTCGCCATTCAGCATTTCGAATCAGAACTGACCTTCGAGACCGATTGCTGGGACACGCACGAGGCGATGCAAAGCGGCGATCCTGGATTCGTTCTATTGGACGTTCGCGGCCGCGCTTTCTACGAGGAAGGCCATGCGCCCGGCGCCATAAATCTTCCACATGGAAAACTTGTCGCATCAAAATTGAGGGAGTACCCCCCCGAAACCCTGTTTGTCACCTATTGTGCGGGTCCGCATTGCAATGGCGCCGCAAGAGGTGCAGCCAGACTGGCGCGGCTTGGCTACCCTGTCAAAATCATGGCCGGTGGAATTACGGGCTGGATCGACGAAGGGTTCGAACTGGCGCGCGGCCCCGGTGCCGCATAGCCAGTTGCCATCCACGGGAGCGAACACGTTCGATGCCGACTCCAGAGATGGGCGGTGGGCTATGCAACGGCATCGCGAGAGTGCTCGACCTGGAGTGCACGCGAGTATCTGCACGACGGCATCGCTATAGGAAAAGTGCGCTTTACGCTTTCCATTTCGCAGGGGGCTGATTTGGCCAATTCTTCCACGGTGGTGACATAACGCTTTGTGAGTTGAGAGTGGTGCCATGAATTCGCAGCGGACGCGTTGCCCTGAAGCGAGGATCGCATGAAGATCGATCAAGGATCATTCTTTGTCGCGAACTAAGGCGGTGCCGAATGCAGCGAAGTGGTAGCGGTCCATTGACTCAACGAAGGCTTGCATCCATCCCATTCAACGCTGCGCCCGGCGTCGGCTGGCGGCTCCATATGTCCAAAATCGCGACGGAGATCCGGCCCTCCCCTTGTGTTCCTTCCGCGCTCGTCCCCAGGCCATAGCTGAGGTTTGGCAACGCTTTTTCTGGAGGTGTTCCATGAAGTCCATGCTGTTCATTCTGGTGGCTCAGCTACACACAGGCGGCACTCAGACCGTAGCTGCCTATCCGAACCTGGAGCAATGCAGGAATGCACTCAAGGTGGCTGCGACCAACGTCGCGGCCGACTACAAATGCGAAGCGACGCCCGTGGAGGGAACCTGGTCGCAAAAGGATTCGCGGTACATCATGGCGCGAGAATAGAGGCGCGCTGCTTGGCCGCCTTGCTCGCGTCATCCAAATATTGCAAGACGAGTATCAAGACTAGACGGCCAGGGTTCTAGATACTTAATTCCTCAACGATTCCGTATCGTCGCTCCCCCGTCAACTCGAGTGCGGTTGTGATCGACCCCGTAGTTTGAATCCGCGATCTGGCGTCAGGCATCCAGATTGTTGATCTTTGCATCAACTTATGTACACTAAGGTTGATGCTTAGATCAACTGACGAACTCAAAGAGCTGATGGATTCGCTAACTGTCGCCGCCCGCAACAAAGGGCTTAACGATGCATCCTGGGCATCGGCAGCGGGTTTCAGCAAAGAAACGCTTTCCCGACTGCGTCGACGCAGTTCGTGCGATTTATCCACGCTAATGGCACTCGCCCATGCCGCAGGCGCCAAATTGTCCGTCACAGTCGCAGCTCAACCCGCGACCACTTCCGACGGTCATTTTCCCAGCGAGTTATCGCGTGATTACGAACGTCAACTGTTGGTGCTCTGTGCATCCCGGCAGCTCGACCCGGGCGTGTGGGCCGCCGCCGGCCCCGCCTTCTTTATGGCCGGCCTCGCCGTCATGCTTGCCAGCAACGCTGATGCGGATCGCCGCGGCCTGCTCGCCCTTGCCGAGGTCTTGCATCCCGGCGCCACAGAAGTCCCCGTCTTTGCCCATTGGTTAAAACGCAGTCCTCTGCGTCCCTCGCGCTTTCTACCTATGCTGGCAGTGCAGACCAGGCATGCGGCCTAACAGCGCGACGCGGCCGGAATATCTCGCCGCATTCACCGAGCTCGTTCAGCGTATCGCCGCGCCGCTCCGCGTATTACCGAAGCGAAGCTTGCCCATCAAAATGTATGTGGCAGGTGGTGCAGCCATGCATTTTTATACCGGCGAGCGAATGTCCAACGATGTCGACGCAGTGTTTTCCAGACGCATCGCGCTACCCGGTGACCTGGAGGTCACCTACCGGGATCCCGACGGAGCCGCTCGACTGCTCTACTTCGACCGCCAATACAACGACACCTTTGCCCTCATGCATCAGGATGCTCACGACGACTCTGTCCCGCTAACGCTCAAGAGCCTCGATGCCTCCATCCTCGACGTCCGACTACTCTCCGCGCTCGACCTCGCGGTTAGCAAGATCAGTCGCTTCTCCAGCCAAGACCGCGAGGACATCGCCGCGCTCGCCAAGCACGGTTTGATCAAGTCCGCACCCCTGCGCCGTCGTTCCGAGCAAGCCATGGAAAACTACGTTGGCAATCTCGGGACCCTCGAAGGTGCGATCAATCTTGCCTGCCGCATCGTGTCAGATGCGGAGAAACGTAATTCTAACGTTCCCTAATGCGGCGCCAGCCGCTCCGGCACATCCATGGGTTGTTGCATGATGACATCGAGCGCGATCACGAAGCCGAAAACGACCGTAAAAAAGTCGATCGTCAACGCCGTGATGTAGGCCGCGGCCACCCGTTCGATCAAGCGAACCACGTCATCCGGCTTTGAGATATACACCGCCTGGCTGGCCAGTACCTTGGGACTTATTTAGAGACAATCGTGCGCGCTATGGTGCATGGTCTATCAGCTCCTAACGGGCAGCTCGTGCATCAGTTTACCGTCCGCCGGGTTGCAGTTCAGTGTACCTCGAGCCCAACCACATCGCTCACGGATTCGTGGAAAGTGTGTATGCCACAACTGGATTTCCCGCCGGTATCGGGGTGCATATGCGAGAATCAGCCGTCAAACAAAGCAATAATCCGGGTGCGCGGAATAAAGCTCCATGCTGTATCGGTTGCTCCTTGTCGACGGGAATGGTGAGGCACGCGCCGCCACGCTCAGCATGCTCACCTTACGAGAGTTTCCGGGACCCCAGGGGCTCTCGGTTCACTTTCGTCCGGTCCGAAACGACTTGTTGTTCGAGTCCGCGAAGGAAGGTGGACGCCTCGCCTATCGCATCCTGGTCGGCGAAGGCATCGTCCGCTCCCAGCTGATAGTGGAATACGCGGTGGCTGGCGAGCATCTGAGCGTGATGGGGCGCAGCGCCGACCTGTTATTCGCCCTGGCCTTGTTGACGGCGAAGTGGACTCACTCCTCGCAACGCTATGCCGCGATCGCTGCCACCGGGGTGCTGGACGCGGAGGGCAGCGTACAGAGTGTAGGAAGCGTTCCCGAAAAGATTATGGCGGCAGTGCGCGACCTGGAATCCACCCCTCGAGCGGTCGTTTTCTATCCCGCCGTGGACGCACCGGCGGTCGAGCAGTGCCGCACGACGGCTGCGATACCGCCGCACGTGGAACTCGTGCCGGTGATGCATCTCGATGATGCGCTACACCATCTGGGGTACGCCCTGGAGAAGGTGTATTTGCGCAATCCTTTCCGCGGTTTGGAGAATTTCGAGTATCAGCATCACGCGATCTTCTTCGGACGCGACCGGGAGGTTCGAGAGGTCGTCGAACAGCTCCTGCGCCGAGAAGCGGCAGGAATGCCGGGGCTCCTGGTCGAGGGAGCGAGCGGCAGCGGCAAGAGCTCATTTCTGCAGGCGGGGCTCCTACCCGCGCTTTTGGCGTGGCGCTTCCAATCCGAGTCGGTGAAAGAAGTATTTCGGCAAAGGCCTTTCTGCGTGAGCGCACACCGGCTCATCTGGCGGCCCGGCTGGCTCAGCGCCGGAGCCGTCGAGGCGAAGCTTGCAACCTCGATTCGCAATTGCTGGGCGATGTTGCCGGAATTCGCTGGCGCGCTTGCGGAGGAATTCGGCACTCTGGCAGAGCTCGCGCAGGCCCGCCGCCAGCTTTGGCCGGACTCAATGCGATTCGTCTGGATCGTCGACCAGTTCGAAGAGCTATTTCATCTCGACCTGCCCGATTCCTTGATCGACGCGTTCGGACGGTTCCTGGTCTCGCTTCAGCAGGACGGGGTGTGGACCCTGGCATCGGTGCGCGCGGACGCGCTGCCGGACCTAAAGCGCCATGAGGCGCTTCGCCAGGTGTTCGGAGCCAACGAGGGACAGTATTACCTGGCGACGCTGGCCGGCACAGCGTTGGATGCCGTCATTACACTGCCCGCCGGCGCCGCCGAGCTCACCTTCGGCCGGGATCCCGAGGGCAAGCCGCTGGATCAGTTGCTGCGCGAAGACGCCTACAACCTGCAGGGCAGCCTTCCGCAACTCCAGTTCACGCTCAACGAGCTGTACCAGAAGAGATCCGGAAAGGAGCTCACCTACGCCGCGTACCGAGAGCTCGGCGGATTATCCGGCAGCATCGCGACAACCGCGGAGTCGGTGCTGTCCGCGGACGGCCCGGCGGCACAGCGCGCGGCGCCGCGATTGTTCCGGAGCCTGGTCAGCGTCGATGAGCTCGGCCATGCGACGCGCCGCTACGCACCGCTGGGCGACATCACGCGAGATGAAGCTCAGGGCAAGCTCCTTTCGCGCCTCATCGAGACGCGCCTGTGCGTGACGGATCAACGAGAAGGACAGGCGGTCGTCGCGTTCGCGCACGATACGCTGCTGCAAACCCTACCTGCGCTCATCGATTGGCTGAACCAGGAAGCGGGGTTGCTGCAGATTCGGGAATTGGCTCAGCGCGAGACCCACCTGTGGGAGCGTCACGCCCATTCCGATGTCTGGCTCGCGGGCGCCGATAAACTCACGCTTTTCAAGTCTCTCGGCGCCGCCGAGATCGTGCTGCCCGACTCCGTACATCGTTTCATCGAACGCTCCACTCAACGCGTGAGGCGAAACCTCCGCATGAAACGCGCCGCGGTTGGTGTCATCGCGCTTTTCGGCTTGAGTCTGATCGTCGGTGCATTCGTACTGCTCCTGCAGCAACGCCGCACGGACGAGGCGCGCGAGATGGCGGCGCGGCGCGGTGATTTTCTCGAAAATATGCTCAAGTCCGCCGATCCGCACATCGGCAAGCGCGACGTCACCGTAGCGGAGCTCCTGGATTCGGCGACCAAGACGCTGGACCAGAATCTCGGGCAAGAGCCGCTGGTCGAGGCTTCCATGCTAGGTCTGATCTCCGATACCAACTCGGGACTCGGACGCTATTCCGAAGCCCTCGCCGGCAACGAGCGAGAGCTTGCGCTGCTGAAGACCCACAACGGCGGTGCGCTGGAAATCGCACGGGCGCTCCTGCAACGCAGTGATTTTCTCATTGCGAGTGAACGCGATGCCGAAGCCAAGCCGTTGCTCGCGGATGCGATTCAGTTGCTACGCGGACTCCCGGGCGCCGACATCGATTACGCCCGTGCCTTGAACGAGTCCGGCATGGCCGCCATGGATATGGGCGACGACCAGGGGGCCGATAAGATGTTCCGAGAGGCGATTGCGATCGACCGTCGCGGAAACGAGGAGATGCATAAGAACATGGGAGATCCCATGCAGAATCTCGCTGTGTCGCTGTTCAAGCAAGGCCGTTACGTCGATGCGGCGGCGTCGGCGCGTGAAACCATCGATACGCTCCGACAATATCGCGGTACGGATTCTCCGTCGCTGCTTCAGGCGGAGGCCGGCTATGCGTTGACGCTCGCACAGCTGCGTCGGCCGGCGGAGGCGGAGGCGGTGCTGCGCGATGTCGTTGCGCAAGGAGTTCGTATACGCGGCCCTGAGCATCCCGAAACGCTCGCCTCGGAGATCCAACTGGGCGAGAATCTGGTCGACTTGCAGCGCTACCCCGAGGCCGCGGAGCTGTTGCGCCCGACGGCCGAGTCGCTCGATCGCGTCCTCGGCCCGAACCATACTTACACCTCGACTGCCTGGGGGTTATACGCCGTGGCGGCCTGCCATGGCCCCAATGCTGCGGATGGACTCGCGGCCGAACAAAAAATCGCCGAGATGCGAGCAAAAACCCTGCCGGCTGGTGACTGGCGCATTTCCAACACCCGCGCAATCATCGGCCTGTGTCTGACGCAGCTGCGCCGTTACGCGGAGGCTGAGCCGATATTGCGCCAGGCAGTCGACAATCTCGAGTCGAGTCGCGGCACCAAATTCGCGAACACGCAGCGAGCCTACAAGTACCTGCGCGATCTGTATCTGGCCATGGACCGACCCGCCGATGCGCAATTGCTGGCGGGCAAGATACAGGCGGCGCCGGGACCTTGATGTCCTCGGTGGAACGACGAATAAAAAAGGCCCGTCTGCACAAGTCAGCCCGGTCAGCGCGCAGCGTCATAGCGCGCGGGACGCGCGGCGTTTGAAAAAATCCACCGCATGCTGGCGAGACTGTATTTGGGTGAGCGCGGTCGCGGGATCAAGCCCGTAGCGGCGCGCGGCTCCGCTCACCAGACTGCGCTGCAGGTCGTTGGGCGGCGCCGATAGCGGAGTCGCAGCGAAGCGAGCGGTCGGCGCTGTGAGCACCGGCAACTCCGTGCGCGGCGCAGACAGCGTGAGCAGCTGCGCCAGCGTGGGCGCCGCCGCAATGCGCGCGCTCGGCAACATCGCGACCGGGCTGATGCCGAGCCAATCCCGCAAGGTTGCCAGGATGGAGGTGTGATCGTAGGGGGCGGCCGAATTCGACCGAAACACCGTGCCGGGGGCTATGTAAGGAGAGACGACTACGGTCGGCACCCGCACTCCGAAGCGATCGAACATGAACCCCGAGTCGCCGGGCTGGCTCGCGCGATCAGGAGGCGCGGCACCTCCCGGCGGCAATACATGATCGTAACAGCCGCCGTGCTCATCGAAGGTGATGATCAGCAAAGTCTCCGCCCAGCCCGGCGACGAGCTGATTGCGGACCAAATCGCGTGCAAAAACGCCTCGCTTGCGTTCACGTCATGCGGCGGATGCGCATCGTTCGGCTGCAGAAGAAAGCTCGGCTCGATGAACGAATAACTCGGCAGCGCATCGCTCGCGCAGGCATCCACGAAGGCGGTGAAATTGTGGAAGTGCGAATCCAGGAGCGGATCCCAGAGCTTCGGGAACACGGTTCGGGTGAGCGATGGTGCGATCATCGCATCGCTGTAAATGCCCCAGCTCGCGCCGACGCTCTCCAGCACATTAAAGACGGTGGGGACATCCCACAGCAAAGGGTCGGGCGGCGAACCGTTATCGACATGGCCATTCGAAGTACCCGCGTGGGCGAAGGCGCGGTTCGGCCACGTCTGGCTGGGGACCGATGCAAACCAGGCATCGGAAACAGCATAGTTCCGGGCGAGCCCCGACAAAATTGGTACTTGCGCGGGACTGTGGCATTGCATGATCTGAGTCGCATCCTGCGCTCCCGTGGCGACGTAATTCGCAAGGAAACCCTGCATGGGCCACGTGGGATTGGGCGCAGCGCCTTGGGGCCCGTAGAGTTGATAGGTGACGTTGCTGAAGGTTTCCTCCGGATCCGGATCGGGAGCCGTCGAGCTCGCCATCGACATCGCCACAGGGACGAGCGGCGACGATCCGCCGGTGAAGTACGCGGCATTCGCAGGATTCGACAGGCCCGTCCGCAAACCGTCGAAGCTCGAAGCGCTGCCGGACGGCAGCACCGATGACGGTGCGGTGCCGCTTGAATAGAGGCCGCCGAGCATGTGGTCCAAGGAGCGGTTCTCGAACATGACGACGACGATGTGTTCAACGGCTGACAGAATGGTCATCACAGTCCTTGGTGTTGAACCGCATTTGCAAAACCCTCTGCGCCGCTGGGTCGCTCATTTTTTGGGCCAGTCGAACTGGTAGCTGAACTCGGCCAGGAATGAGCGTCCCACCGGGTTGAACCAGTTGCCGTTGTAGTAGGGATAATTGATCCAGGTCGGATCGAATTGCGGCGGCGTGTTGAACACGTTATTGCACACGAGAGAGAGCTCGGCCCGTTGCCCGATGTGATAGGCGAGCGAGGCGTTGTAAACATTGGTCGGCGGCAAACGCTCGGTACCGGCATAGTTGGGCAGACCGCCGATCCTCTGGCCGTAGAACGTCGTCGTCACCGGGCCGAGCGTCCAGCCGATGGAGGCGACACAGATAGTAGTCGATTCCGCCGGAGCTCGAGCCGCTGGCACCTGAATACAGGTAGGACAGATCGGGGGCGCGAAACCCGGTGCCGTAGGAGCCGCGGATCAAAAGATTCTGGATGGGGCGGAACTCGAGCCCCGTGTTATAGGTGACCTTGCCCGAGGTGGTGCCGCTGTAGCTGTAGCTGTAGCTGTAGCTGTCGAAGCGCGTCGCCGCGGTGGCGGTGAGCATGGGGAAGATCGGTATGTTGAACTCCGAGCCGATTCCGTAGCGATTGCGCGAGCCGGTCGCGCCGGTATTGTGGTAGTCGTAGTAGGCGCCGCTGAGCGACAACGGGTCAACGTTCTGAATCAGGGAATCGTGACCAACCTCGGCGACCGCCGCGAAGCCCAGCGGTCCCGCGGGCAGGTGGGCGAGCTCCGTGGTAGCTACCGAGAAGTTCAGGCTGTCGGTATGGGTCTGATCGTCGTCGGTCGAAAGATTGGTAATCGAGCGAAACTGCGCCACAGTGAGCGGCGTGTACAGGCGGCTCGGCGGTGCGTCATAGATGTTGTAGCCGCTTGCCGGATCGATGCCCAACGAGGGACCCAGGTAGAGCGCTGCCGCTTTCGAGTCGATCAGTGCCGGCGTCTCATCCACCAGCCTGTTCTGCGAGTGCCCGTAAAATCCCTCATACGTCCAGTTGCTCCCGAACGAGCCCTTGATGCCGGCGTTCAGCGAGATCGTGGTGTCGAAGTTGTGAATCTCCCCTGCTTGGAGGCCCCCCTCCTCATTGGGGGTGAAATACATCCGCTGCCACTGCTCGATCTGGCCGGTGGCCGAATTGTAGAAGGGCACCGGCACCGAACCGCCATTCTGTGCCACGCTGTTCTGCCACTGCAGCGGCGAGTTGTAGCTGTCCTGATGCGTGTAGCCGGCCTGCAGGTCGAGGAACAGGCTCGCGTGCTCCGTCAGTTGGTAGCTTCCGGAGCCGTACGCGTTGATCGACTTGCGCCCGTTCTCGAGCGTGCCATAGCCGATGTCGGCATGGCTGCCGCAATAGTATCCCGGGCCGCCGGTGGGTCCATAACCGGGGCGCGAGGCATAGAAGATCGAGCCGCCGTCGAGGGACGAGAGCGCGTTGCAAGTCGCCGGGGACGGGGCGATGAAATTGCCGTTCATGTCATAGCGCCCGAACACCGGGTCGGCGTAGTTGACGGAGGGACCTCCGGGGGCATCGAGCGTCGAGTCGGTGAAATTGCGCCGGAACGCCCACACCGGCTGTTGGTTGAGCAACTGCACGGTAAAAATCGAATCGAAGCGCTCGTTCGAGTAGCCGCTGGTGAGCGTCAGGCGCTGCGAGGAGCCGCCGCCCAACTGCGTCTCGCCCTCGCGATAATCGATGGTGGTGCCGTCGGCTTTTTTCTTGAGAATGAAGTTGATCACCCCGGCGATCGCATCCGAACCGTACACGGCCGAGTCGCTGCCACTCAGCACGTCGATGTGATCGATCATCGTGGTCGGGATATTGGAGATATCGGTGAAATTGCTGTTGCCCCCGTAGGCCTGCGGATAGTCGGCGATGCGCCGACCGTTCACCAACACCAGCGTATGGTTGGGACCCATCCCGCGCAAATCGACCGCCTGAGCGCCGGGGGAGAAACCGTCGGTTTGGGTATTGTTGTCGAGCGACCCCAGGTTCTGATTGAGGTTGCGCATGACGTCGGACATGTCGGTAAAGCCCTTCTGCAGGATGTCCGCGCTGGTGATGGTCACCACCGGAGCCGGGCCGGCATCGAGCGCCGTCAGCCGGGGTATGCGGGAGCCGGTGACGACCACGGTCTCGAGCTGCGGGGCCGCCTCGGCCTGCGGTTGCGGGCCCTGAGATTGCGGGCCGGGTGAATTCTGGGACGTCGCCGGCACGGCGACCAACACACTCAGCACGAGCGTCACCAATACGCCTGATCGCATACATCCCCCTGATGCACTTCTCTCGTTCTTTTGACCGCACCCGGCTTAACGAGTGTGGCGCGCCGCCAAGCGTTGGCAGCGCTGTGCGCAGGTTGTAACATCGCGCGAAGGCTCGCCGCAACTGGCCGCCAAGAAAGTGCGCGCGACTATCGCGACAAGAACTTCGACTACTTCGTGGTGGGCGATCCGGCGGCGCCTCGTGCCGCACAGCCCTACTTCACGCTGGCGCTGATGGGCGGCGGCGGCTCGGTCGACGCCGCCTTCGTCGCGCTCGCCCGCGGCGCCGGGCAGGGGCACCTGGTGATCCTGCGCGCGGTCGGCGACGACAGCTTCGATCCGGACGCCGGCGACTAGGGCCGCTCGTTCCGTGCGGAGTGGGGACCGGTCGCATCCGCGGAGACCCTGGTCTTTCACAACCGCCAGGCGAGCTACGATGCGCGCGTGCTTGCGACGCTCGCCCACGCCGACGGGATCTTCCTTGCCGGCGGAGATCAAGCCAACTACATCCGCTACTGGAAGGGCACACCCGTACAGCGGGCGCTGAATGAGCATGTGCGTGCGAACCGTCCCCTGGGCGGCAGCAGCGCAGGTCTTGCCATCCTCGGCCGCTACAGCTACACCGCCCTCGATGGCGGCAGCCTCGAGTCCCAGGTGGCCCTGCCCGACCCGTTCAGCGCTGCCGTGACGCTCGAGAGCGATTTCCTGCGCCTGCGCTTCCTCGGGAACGTGATCACCGACTCGCACTTCTCGCAGCGCAGCCGCCTCGGACGGCTGATCGTGTTCGTCGCTCGCCTCGACCACCAACGTGGAGATCTCAACGTTCTCGGTGTCGGCATCGACGAGCGCTCCGCGCTCTTGATCGACGGCCGCGGGATCGGCCGTCTCGCGTCCGGCTCCGCCGGGAGCGCCTGGTTGGTACGCGCGATGCGCACACCGCAGGTTCTGCGCGCGGGCGCCCCGCTCAGCGCCGATGACGTACAGGTCACGCGTATCGGGCCGGCCGGCGCGATCGAATTCCGTGACGGCCGAGTGTCTCAGCCGGCGGACCAATCGAGCGCCGTCATTCGCGTCGGCGTCCCTGCGGCTGACCCCCTGATCGACCCACGGATATTGCGCACCGTCGTGCCGCCGTGACCTACTTAAGGTAAATGGAGCGAACGCTCGTTTGGTTGACCCACTCCCATTTAGGTCATATATTCGGTCAGCGGCGTTTGCTTTCATCAGGGATGCGTCTTACGAAAACAATCTAAACATCATGTCGGCCCATTTCCCCACCGCACGCAGCCGTATTTTTCTCGAAGCGCGCCGATTTCGCCTCGTGGCGAACATTGATGATTGCATTTCCTCTCAAGTCACTGAACGTGCTGCTCCGCTCGTTCGTCTCGAAGGCCCCGACATCTCCCTGTCCGGGCGACAAATATTGCTCAAATTGCTCAGCTAACGATTGCGGTAGGCCGCCTAAGTGGCCGGCGCCCGACGAATCGGCAGAACCGATTTGACTGGCGCATTGCGTCGCCGTTGGAACTGGATCCTTCGCCGGAAGGATCGAACAGCAGGAGCACAATTTATGCGATTGTCCAATCAAACCGTTCTGGCTTCCTCTAGACGCTATCTCGACCTCATCGGCGGTAAGCGGATGAGCGAGCCCGAAATGCATGCGTTCATTGGCGAGACCGTGGGTTCCTATGAGAAGCATGTCAATCGCGGGTTCATCACCTATCGCAAGTCAGTGACCGAGGCGGGACAGTTTGCGGCGCTGGAATGGACCGGGCATGGTTCGATCGTTACAGACTTGATGGGGCGTGAATACATCGACTGCCTGGGTGGGTATGGAATTTTCAGCGCAGGCATCAACCATCCGCGCATCGTCAAAGCGGTCACTGACCAGATGAGCCGCATGGCGCTCAATAGTCAGGAGCTATTGGAGCCTTGGCGTGCGGCCTTGGCCAAATTAATTGCGGACATCACTCCGGGTGAGTTGGCGTGTAGTTTCTTCATCAACAACGGCACTGACGCGGTCGAGGGTGCGATCAAGCTGGCGCGTCTGCACACTGGCCGAAATACGTTTTTATCCACGTTGGGCGGATTTCACGGAAAATCCATGGGTTCGTTGTCGCTGATGGGCAAGGCCTTGTTCCGCGAGCCGTTTCGAGGGGGCTTACAGGACGTTAGATTCGCTCCCTATGGGGATGCCAGCGCGTTAGCGGCGGAGTTCGACAAGGCGGAGGCTGTCGGTACGCCAATCGCTGCATTTGTGGTGGAACCCGTTCAAGGCGAAGCCGGTGCCGTGGTCCCGCCGCCCGGGTACTTGAGGCTGGCTCGGGAATTGTGCGACCGATACGGCGCCTTGCTCATCGCGGACGAAATACAAACGGGCATGGGGCGAACCGGCCGTCTGTGGGGTGTTGATCACGCCAATGTGGTGCCGGATATCATGTGTCTAGGCAAGTCGATTGGCGGCGGTGTGATGCCACTGTCCGCGTTCGTGTCAACATCCAAGATCTGGGAGGCACTGATTCCGAACCCCGTCATTCATTCAACGACTTTCGGGGGCAACCCCATCGCGTGCGCGGCGGGCATCGCGGCAATCTCGGTGACACTGGAAGAGGACCTGGCGGGACAAGCTGCTGCCAAGGGCGATATGTTGATGACAGAACTTGCCGCGCTGCGTGTCCGGTACCCCTCGATATTGACTGCCGTCCGCGGCAAGGGGCTCCTCATCGGGCTGGAGTTTCCCTCGGATTCCATCGGTTACGATTGTGCTGCGTCCTTGTTTCGCCGCGGTGTGTTGGTGGCAGGAACCTATTCGAAGGCACGCACCATTCGGCTGGAGCCAGCGCTGAACATACCGACGCCGCAACTCCTGGAGGTGCTGAACCGGCTGGAGGATGTGTTGAGGGAAATGCGATCCAAACGTTTCGGATCCGAAGACACGCGTATCGGGCCGGCCGGCGCCATCGAATTCCGTGACGGCCGAGTGGCTCAGCCGGCGGACCAAACCAGCGGGAATTTGTCTTAGCGATCGAGCGGCCGGTCCGCCGCGCCTCAGCTCGGAGGCGAGCCGCGACATCGCGAAACAGCGGACTCCGTCACAGCCGCGTTAAAGGACAGGCCATCGAGCGCCTGCAGCGCGCCATTGCCCAGATTCCATTCAGCCATGCAGGTTCCCGGATCAATGTCACTGCGAGCTTTGGCGTGGCGCTCACGCAGTCGACCGAGCATCGCGCAGGTTGGGCAGGCGAGATCGAAGAGCACGCCCCAACACCGTACCCAAGGCGAATAGGAGCGCGCTCAGCACCGCGACCGACACCACGCAACCGAGCGGATGGACAGCGACGTCCGCCATGGCAGGTCCCGCGAGAAGATTATCCAAGCTCAATAAAACCGGCAGGGCATAAAGCCATCGACTCTCACCCGAAGTGGGCCGCCATCGACGATGAAGCACGAGTAGCCCGGCAAGTACCCAGGCGAAGAGCCAGCCAACTTCGCAGATCCGTTCAAGGCTCGGCGATTGCGCCACCATCAGGGACGCCGCGCCCAAAGCGAGGCCGTCGCAGATTCCATAGCGCATCGCCCAGCGCCCGGTGGATGAAGCGCAAAGACCAAAACCCGCGAGCAACAGGCCCATGAAGAGACTATCCCAACTCAAACCCAACGCGTAGAGCCACATATCAACCTCCCAGCAACGTCGAACATGGAATATTTGAAAAAACCCTTGCTACATTCGATCGCCATCGGTCAAAGAACGGTATCGCGACTCCAGGGAAATGTGGGATCCGAGTTATTGCGCCAGTAGTGCGAAACAGTATTGCCCTGTTCCGGTACGAGCACCTCGAAGTTGCCCGGGTTGGTGCCGGAGTGAAACGACCCTTGGATGAGGGAGGCGGGCCCGATCGCGATTGAGCTCACCACCTCGCCCCGGTTCCAGGGCAGACCGGAAGCCGAGTCGTTCCGCCAGTAGTGAACGAGATTATAAGGCGGCAGCCCCTGATTCGCCGGATTGGACTCGAGCACCAAAGCTTCGAGATTGCCGGGCGTCCCGAAGGTCCCTTGGACGAGACAGGCGGGGCCGACCGCCGCCGTGCTCACCGTGACGGTCTTGTTCCAGGGAAAACCCGGTGTGGTGTTGTCCCGCCAATAGTGCACGAGATTGGCTCCCTCCAGAACCAGGGCCTCGAAATTTCCGGGATGGCCCGCGCTTCCGAAATTGCTTTGAATGAGGCATGCGGGGCCGGTGGCCGCTGCGCTGACGATCGCGGACTTGCTCCAAGGAAAGCCCGGAGTCGAGTTGTCGCGCCAGTAGTGCACCATGTTGCTGCCCTCGAGCACGAGGGTCTCGAAATTTCCAGGATGGCCCGGGGTTCCGAAGGTGCTTTGCACAAGACACGCGGGGCCGGTGGCCGCAGAACTGACGGCAACCGTCTTGCTCCAAGGAAAGCCGGGCTTCGAGTTGTTCCGCCAGTAGTGGACCAGGTGCGAACCCTCCGGTACGAGTGCTTCGAAATTACCCGGTTTGCCTGAGGTTCCGATCGTGCTTTGAATGAGGCAGGCTGGTCCGGTGGCGGCCGACGTAACTGCAACCGTCTTGTGCCAGGTCAAGCCGGGCACGGAGTTATTGCGCCAATAGTGCAGCAGTCGGTTCTCCTGAACGATCAGCGCTTCGAAATTTCCCGGCGGACCTGGTGCGCCGAAGGTGCTCTGAATGAGCGAGCAGTTCGGGATGATGCCCAACACCACGAGCACGGATTGCGCAGCAACGTACGCTTTGCCGTTCGCGATGATGGGGGCGAGAAATGCGCCACCGCCATTCCCATTCCAAGTCGCAATGGGTAGGTCGGCGAGATTGGGCTGACCGAGATTGGCAGCGGCGTATGCGCGAAGGCGCACGATATTGTTCCCATCGGGTCGGGTGATCCCCCAAACGACAGCCGTGTGAGCCGCTGCGCCGTGCGAGGTCACGACCGGAATAATGCCTCCTTCATTGGGGAATCGCTCAGACGTGAGCGTCGTGTTCGTCTGCTGGAAACTCTGCAGCTGTCCGTGGACGATCTGCATCGACTGCAAAGGGCCATGATCGCCGCAATAGTAGATGACATCTCCCAGCGATCCTCCAAAGTATGCCGGGCCGCCCCAGACGCCAGGACCGGCGCCATCATTGGCGGCCGAAGGTGGGCCGCTCAAGTTGGGCAAAGGCTTCGTCTCCGGGCCCGCAATGAGAGTCAGGGAGCTCTGCGGGGGCTGCGTCTGGGCAGTCTGATGCAACGTGGCGCGCTTCAGCGAGGTCCGATCGACAAGGTACACGTTGGCGTCCTTGCCGCAGGCAACGACGAATTTCTCTCCCTTCTTGGTCGTCGGTATCACCACGCAGCCTGCCGAGCCGAAGTCCTCATCGTGCTCCGTGAGCTGCAGCTCGTTGGCTCTCGTGAACGAGCCTTCAAGATGCAGGTCCTGCCGCATCTTCAGCAGTGAGTCGGCATAATTATGATGCGGGTGGCCCGCCTCGTCGAAGAACAGGCCATTGCCGGAGACACCGTAGATAAACCCGTCATCATCCGCCGCGAGGCCCCACCCGGACTGCCAAAAGCTCCCGCCAATTTCCGGGTCATCCTGGTCGTTACCGAAGATGGATACGTATTGTTGATACAGGGCCGGGGTATAGGAGCCGTCGGGCGTCGTGCAAAAGTGGTGGACGACATTCAGCTTGGCCGTGCTGAATGCCAAGATCCAGCCGTGGTACGGCGGTATGTCTCCCAGCGATCCGAAAGCCGCGTATACGTGCCCGTGCACCAGCAACAGGGCGGGACGGGAGCCTTGATAGTTCGGGTCGAAAAAGACGTACCCGGGCCTGTTGGGGTTTTGCGGGACACCCACCCCGGGCACCTCGATGGTCAGCGTCGGCGGTTGCGCTGAACCCGGGAGCACTTGCATGAACGGGTTATAGAGCGGCGCCGACGTCGCTTTGACTTGGCCGGCGATGAGATCAATCGCGTGCATTCGATAGAACTGTGCGCCCGTCCGATTGGCCCCGGGATTGTTCGAATAAAGGCTGGCGTATGGATCGTAGTAGGAGATGCTGGTGTCGGTAAAATACCCAAGAACGTACATCGTGTTCGTCTTCGGGTCGATGACGGGCGTCGGCGTGATGGTGCCCTGGAAACCTCCGCGCGCCTCATTCGTCGCGCCCGGCGTTTGGATCGACAACGGCATCCAGAGCGGCTGGCCATTGTTGGCATGATCTGCATCAAACGCAAAGAGGGTGCCAGCCTCGGTTGCGGCGAACACGGCGTTTCGGGTCTTGCCGTTGATCTTCAGCCCTTCCAAGTAGAGCGGCTGAGCGTGGGCGAAATCGTCCAGCGTCTGCTGAAAGAGATACCCAAAGTTCCATTGATTGACGGTGAGCGGCGTCAGCACGCTTTCCCCGGAGTTCCATCCGGTGCGCGCATTGTCATAGTGATGAGTAAGGACATGGTTGACCACGATTACACCTCCTTATGATGAGATTCGCCGTGAGTCGCACGGCGAATCTTGCGGCTGAATCTCGAGCCGAGCAATCCATGTGTCGGTACTCCTCAGATCCTATCACCGCGCGCAATTGCTCTCAGCATTTGCTCGGAGCCTCAATGAAAAAACTGTTGTTATCAATTACTTACCGTTTGGCGGCCCTCCCGTCGATATATGCTGAGCGCGCCAGCGTACAGACGGGAAGCAGGGATCCGCCCAGACTCGCAACGCAATCAACGGCCACCTCGTGACAGAGCACCGGGTGGGCCGATCGCAAACAGCGTTTCGACTAGGCACCCGGGTGCGTGGCACCTGTCAGCTTGTGCACCCATTCACCACTGCAGGAGAATATTTTGAAATCAACTTATTTCGCTTCATTGAGCTGCGCCGCAATGCTTTTCGCATGCGCGGCAGCCTACTCAGACGATGCCCACAAAGACGATATGCAACGTACACCCACGACGCACCCGGATTTCAAGACCGTCGATACTCACCGGCATGGGTATCTAACCTCCGATGACGTTAAGAACGACGATTACGTCAGCAAGAATTTTGACCGATGCAACGTGAAGCACGATGGTCATATGAGCCGAAAGGAATACGCCAACTGCCACGAGTAGCTCCAAAGAAGCATCGCCGGCGACTCTCGAGTTCACTCGGACTGCTGTTTGCGGCTCGCGGAGAGCGCATGCAGGCAGTCCTTTGAGAGCTCCGCGCGATGTTCCTGCATGCATTGGTGCCGCTTGTCTGCGTCTGCGAGGACCGCCGCGCATAATCGGCGTGCATCGGCTACACAGGCCTCGCGCACCGATCGCGTCGCCACCGGCGGCGGCGGGGGGCCCAGCGTCTGAGTGACTTCGTCCATGAGATTGGCCGCCGCCAGCCGGTGCCCCTCTGGCGTCAGATGCACGCCATCCTCCTGATGATACGGCGCAGGGATCGCGGCGCCGCTGAAGGCAATGATTGCGATGTGGCGCTCCGTCAGCCGCGTCCTGATTGCCGCGAGGTCCGCGTCGCCCTGCTCACGGCTGATGCCTTGACGCGAACCGTTATACAAGCCGCCGCTCACATCCAGAATGACGAGAGTGGTTCCCTCCGGGATGTCGGTGTCCATCCGCGAGCGCATCTGGGAGGTCGTGTTGCCGTAGATTCCGGCATTCAGCACCTTGACGTCATAGCCCTTCGCTCGCAGCATCGACTGCAGTTGCGCCGGAAACGCCTCGGAGGCGGCGACGTTCCACCCGGAGACATTGCTCGCACCAAAGGCGACGATCTGCGCGCCAGCAGTGCCAACGAAGCCCAGTAGCGCCAGTGTGAGCAGCGGCAGAATTCGGCTCAGTGCGGCCCTTGGATGTAGCACGAAACAATCTCCTTAAGGATACGCAACCCACCACTGCAGGACGGCGCCGCTCTTCGGGTCGAGCCCGATGAGTTCATCGTCGGACCATTTCATCAGCCGCTCACAGATTTCATCGGTGGTTTCGGGCTGGTTGTATTTGACCCGCCCGCGAACGCAGTACGAACCCCCGCGGAACGCGGAGCTCTGGCGGCTGTCGCCGATGCCGTAGCCCTTGACATCGGTCTGGGCGCCGGAGATTACGGTGCGCAGTTCGCCCTGGGGATAGACGGCAAATTGCCTCCCCTTCAGGTCCTCGAGCGTTGCCACACTCAGGTGGCGTTTACTGAGCTGTCGCGCATCGACGATGCCGCGAAAATCACCGACATCCAGCGCGATCCGGCGCCGCGGGCACTGACCGGTGCGCGGTGATTCGAGAAAATCCCCGATGCACGCGCCATACAGATAATCAAACGGCGGGAACCAGGCCGAACCGTGGCCAGAGAATCCGGGCGGATGGTCGATCATCACATTGGCGATTCCCCGACGCGTCAAGGCCGCCGCCGCGCCAATGCCACGATCAGCCGGTTCGTACTCATCGCCGAGGAAGAACACGCCCACCGTCGGATAGCGGACCCGCTCGATCATCTGATCGAACACGAGCTTGTTGTTGGCGTAGTTGGCGTTATCGTGGTCCGCGCCCGTAAAGCGCCACCCACAACAGGCCGGCACCACCAGTACCACACCATCCAGCGGCAGGCCGGGCATGGTCGCCAGCAGCAGGCTGGTCCAGCCACCCCAGGATTGTCCGCCGACGTAGATGCGCTGATAACCCTGTTCTTTAAGCTCTTTCAGCCGACGCGCCAGAAAGACCGCGGCGCCGAAATTGGCGGCGCCGAAGCGTCTGATTTCGGAGACGCCGAAGCGCGCATAGTTGCCGTCGATCACGTCCCAACCGCGCGATTGCTGCAGCTCGCTGACAAAATACTCGGGCAGCGGGGAATGCTTGCGCGCACGACCATCGAAGCCGTGCATGTAATAGAACAGGGTCTTCGGGCCCTTGCCCGTGCCCGGCGGTGCGTGCAGCAACAGCTCCTCCACCGGGAATTCTCTGACCGCCGCGGCACTCGCCTCGGTCGTCAACGGCTTGATGCTCGAGAGCACCCCGACGTACTCAACCGTCCCCTCGCCGCTTGGCTCCTGCGCGGCGAGATGGCCCGCTTCTGCGGCGCGGGCCAGTACCAGATCGGAGCCTGATGCATGCACAGCGAGGCACAGTCCGATGTTCGTGTAGATGCACAGCTGGTCGCGCGTCGCTGCCCAGGCGCCGTCCCAGTCCACTTCGAGTCTGCTGCCCTCGGCGCTGTCCTTGAGGTGTTGACGCAAGGTCCCATCGGCGCGAAATTCAAGGGTCACAAGCCACGGGCCCTGGCGGGCCTGCCAGCTGCGGTCGAAAAACATTTTTCGAAGCGCCTCCTCGCCCAGGGCCGGCGCTGCCAGCACCTGTTCGGTGCGCGCATCGGTGACCGGGACAGCCACCGTTGCGGCCCCACCGCGCTCGAGCTGGGCGGCCACGCTGGCATCGGCCGCCGCCTGCGCGCTGCGGCCCAATCTGTTGTTCGCGCTCGCACGGGCTTTGAAGGCACTGGCGAGCGTCGGCGTGAGCCGGATCGCCTCGTCGTAGTCGCTGACCGCCTGCTGCGTCTTGCCGGCGCGCGCCTTGATGATCCCGCGGACCACAAAAGCGGCGCCCGAACGTGGATTACGGGCGATGGCGCGATCGGCCGCCGCCGCGGCTTCGGGTCCGCGAGACTGCGCATCGAACACCAGCGCCTGGTCGCGGTAGGGCGCGCTGCAGGTCGAGCAAAGCTTGCTCGCCTGGTCCAGATTGTCCAATGCCTGCTGCAGCTCGCCCTTCTTGTACAACGCGTGGCCGCGCGCGGTGAAGGATTCGGCGCGAAATGACCCTTGCCCGTCCGCGGTGAAATCATCGATGTCGGCATCTTCACTCAGGCTTCCCGCCGCGACCCCATATTCGTGCGCGGCACGGACCCAATCCTCCCGTGACTCATAGATCTGGCCAAGGCCGAAGTGTGCGTGCGCGAGCTGGGGAGTGAATTTGGTCGCGGCCGTGAAATCGCCGGATGCCGCCTCGGCCTGCTTGAGCGTCAGGTGCGCGCGACCGCGGTAGACGTAGGCATAGGGCAGATTCTCGGGCAGCTCGCCTGCCGAGTCGATGATGGTGGAGCACTCCCTTATCGCGGCTTCAGCCCCTGCCCCGCCCATGCACAGCGCCCAGTGATCAAGATCCGCCGTCCGGCCAATGGATGCGAATCCGCCGAGTGCGCAGCAGGCAGCAAGCAGTGAGGCCGCGAAGCGCGTCATGTCTATTTTGCCGCGGCGATCTGCGCCGTGAGGCTGTTGATCTGTGCCTGAACCGCATTCAGAAGGTTCTGTTCGGACTCCACCGCCTGCTGCCAATTCGCGACATTCGAGCTTTCAAGGCCTTCGGGATCGAACTTCGGCTGCGCGTTCCAGAACTGCAACTGCAACTGATCGTTGTGCAGGGACTGTTCTTCTTCCATGAGCAGCTGCTGCTGCGAGGCCAGCTGCTCCTGCAGCACCTGCAGGCTCGGCGGCTTCGGTCGGATGTTGATGGGAGGTGGCGGCGTGTAGCTGATGGGGGCGCTGCCGTTGAGCTCGAGGAGTTCGATTACCTCAAGAGACGACTTTGAATTGTCGCTGGCAGAGGTCGGAGCAATCGCCAGCAACGCCACCAGGCACGAGAGGCAGGCCACGCGCATGTTCGTTCTCCATTCCGATCATTCCGTCGTTCGCAAAATCCCATCACGGCGTTGACATCCGCCATTTGGACAATAGTACTGAATAAGGGCGCAATCGTGGGCACTGCTGCATTGCAGGGCCCTCGAAATTTCGTGAGGATCAGGGCGAGGCCGACGTGTTACGAGTACATTCGACCATGAACATGAACGGAGGACGGATGAACTGGCTCTTACGATCGCGGCTAGCCGTGGTGCTGGTATTCGGACTGCTGTTGCTCGCACTCGATGTCGGTCGCTCGATCTGGGCGCGGGTGGGTCTGTCGCATCCGAGCGCGGAATACCTGCCTGACCCTGCACGGTACACGGACCTGACTTGGCCGCCCGGCGCGGATTTGGAGCGCGGCGCGACGCTGGGGGCGCGGGTATTCGCACAACACTGCGCCGTTTGCCACGGTCCGAACGGACGCGGCAACGGTCCGGCCGCGCCATCGATGTTCCCGCGTCCCCGCGACTTCTCGTCCGGCCTGTTCAAGTACAAGTCCACCGCGTCAGGCGAGCCGCCCACCGATGAGGATCTCCTGCGCACGATCCGCGACGGTCTGCCTGCCAGCGCGATGCCGTACTTCGCTGGGTTATTGTCGGCCGAGGAGCTGAACGCCGTCGTGGAGCAAGTGAAATCGTATTCGAGTGCGTTTTCGCGGCCTGGCCGCCCGATCGAAATCCCAGCTGCGATTCAAAGTTCGCCCGATAGTGTGGCGCGCGGAAAGGCACTGTTTGCCAACCAGGGCTGCGGCGCGTGCCATGGCGATGATGGTCGCGGGGGCCGGCGTTACGAGGATGGGTCCGGTCACGCGGTGTTCGCGCGCGATCTCACGGCGCCGTGGGCTTTCCGCGGTGGCAGCCGGCCCCAAGACGTCTGGCTGAGGCTGACTACCGGCATCAGGCCGAGCCCTATGCCCGCCTATGCGGATGTGCTGCCGCCCGCCGCCCGCTGGGACCTGGTGAACTTCGTCGCCTCGATCGCCCGCACGCCGGCATGGGAGAAGGACGGTAGCTTCGGCGGCGCGGGGTTTGCGTCGAACCCGGCGCAGCGCGGTGAATACATTACCCGGTGGGAGGTGTGCGGGCTGTGCCATACGCAGATCGACCGTACCGGAATCTACAATGTTGACGGCGCGTTCCTCGCGGGTGGCATGCGCATCGGAGCCTACCCGCACGGCTACATCGTGAGCCGCAATCTGACTTCGAACCCGGAGACGGGTCTGGGTCACAGGACTGTGCCGCAGATCACTCGCGCGCTACGCGACGGTCAGGCGCCGGACCGCGCCCTTAACCCGTTTGCAATGCTCTGGGCCCAGTTCCACAACTTCACCGACGAAGACGCCACGGCCATTGCCACCTTCCTCAAGACGGAATCGCGGCCGGTGCACAACCCGATCCCGCCAAAGCTCGCCTACGGGTTGGTCGAGACCATCGCGATGAAACTCGTTCGCCCGCTGCCGGCGACTACGCCTGAGGCGCTGACCTATGCCGATGGCAATTTTGCCATCGATGCTGCAAAGGGCTCACCGGCGCGCTTGCAGGCCGCATTGGTCGATGCGCAATGGATAGTGCTGGTGCTGGCGATCGTCCTGTTTGTGCGCGCGGGTCCGCGGCCGGGGATGGCTGCCTCGATTGGGGGCGTGGTTGTATTTGCGGTCGCTGGAGCGTTGCTGTTCGTGTTCTCTCAGTGGCCTGCCATTCGGAACATGCCCCCTGATCCGCTGGTGAAGGCAGTGAACGCCGGCGACTTCAAACCGGATACGCACGAGATGCCCGCCGAGCGCGTTCGCATGGTGGAGCGTGGCCACTATTTGTATTCGGTGAGCTGCGCCATCTGCCACCGCACCGATGGCAGCGGCGGTACGCCCATCAGCTGGAGGGCATTTGGCACGCTGTGGACGCGCAATATCACTTCCCATCCACAAGCCGGCGTCGGCGGCTGGACGGATGTGGAGCTGGAGCGCGCGATTCGCAGCGGTGTCAGCCGCGACGGCAGGCAACTCCACTGGCAGGGCATGACGTGGGACCAGTTCTCCAACCTCGACGAAGAGGATCTGCGCGCGATCGTCGCCTACGTGCGATTGCTGCCGCCGGTGGCCCGCGTAGTGCCGTTGCCACGCTCGCCGTCATCGGATGACTGCGAAACCTACACTTTTTATCTTGAGCAGAGCGACCGGCCCGGATGCCGCTGAGCCAGTCGTGTGACAACGGTCAATTTGTATCGCCGTCAACATGCTCCACTTGGCTGGCCACTTTCGGCATATTCAAACTTGACCGTACCCGCGGGCATCTATGATCCGCTCCATCTGTCGGTAAAGGCGGAAGGGGGATTCGGATTCAATCTGGCGTCCAAGATTTCCGCCAAAATGACCTCCTGCTCCGATCTCTTTTCCATCATCAGGTGCAAGCGCTTCGCCGCGTATTCAGAGAACAAAAAGCGATGCAGACTAAGTTTTCCATCCGCGTCCATTCGATAGTGAGCCACGCGTTTGGCGCTGAGTGCATCGACGTACGTTGGGCTGCCTTCCGGCCACACCCGCATCGCGATGGCGATGCCAACCATTTCGGTCAGGTAGGTATCCCCGCCGCGCATGACCGTCGATACCTGTCGGCAGGCATTAAGCACACCCGGATCCTGTAGTGGGTCACCCTTGCACGCGTTCAATATCGTCTGGTAGGCCGGGACGGCCGTTGCCGACGCCACGCCAATGGTGGTCACCAACGCACTTGGTAAATCCATCGTGTGGGTTTTAAGAATGGCGTTTGTGATGTGATCAACCGTTGCATTCTTCGATGGAGATCGTGATGCCTTTGCGGAGGTGGTCGAGACGTTTCAGCGCCCGCTGTTTGGGTTTCTCGGACGAATGGGGCTACCGAAGGCGGTAGCGGTGGAAATTGCACA
>Ga0182030_10000927_pt1 | contig 58480 bp, 56 predicted proteins | sample 812S3MmetaG_FD_121299 | JGI IMG/M metagenome (GOLD analysis project Ga0182030, IMG submission 121299) | Permafrost microbial communities from Stordalen Mire, Sweden - 812S3M metaG (Illumina Assembly) | ecosystem: Environmental > Terrestrial > Soil > Wetlands > Permafrost | place: Sweden... | reverse complement strand
TCCCGGTTCTTGCGAGCCGAAATTGTTGGCCGGAAATCCGAGAATTTGCAGTCCGCGTGCGCGTTGCGCCGTGTAGAGCTTTTCGAGGCCTTCGTACTGCGGCGTCAGCCCGCACTTCGAAGCGACGTTGACGACCAGCAGTACTTGGCCGGCGTACTCGCGCAGCGCGGCCGGCGTGCCGTCGATCTTGTTGACGGGAATCTCGTATACGGTACTCACCTAGCCTAGGAACCGCAGGGCGCGCGGGGAGATGCAGCTGGGCTCAGGCGCCTGCCGCCTGGTAGGCGCGCGCCGTGCGAACGACGGTCCGGCGCGGCGCGAGCCCGATCAGCTCGCTGCGGCGGACGCTCACGCCCTGCCGCTCGGCGGCCAGGCGCACCAGCTCGCGAACGCGGTAGAGCGGCACGGCGTCGACGTCGGTGAGGTTGAACGACACCTGAACCACGTCCGGCGTGAGGCGGATGCCGAGCGCCTTGAGCGTGCGCAGCCCGCCGTCGCGTTCGCGCAGACTGCGGGCAATCGAGCGCGCGAGCGCGAGATCCGGTGAGTTCAGGTCGACGTTGAACGCCAGCAGAAACGGACGCGCGCCGACCGCAATCGCGCCGGCGCTCGGATGCGGTTCTTCGCCGTAATCGAAGGCCCAGAGCGGATCGCGCGTGCGCTCGGCAAGGCCCTCGAACTCTCCGCGCCGCACGTCGGCGAGATTCGCGCGGTGCGGTGCGCTCGCAGCGGCACCATACAGCAGCACCGGAATTCCCAACTCGCGCCAGATGCGTGCCGCGGCCCGGTGCGCGAGCGTTACCGCATCGTCGAGCGTCGCATCCCCGAGCGGCACGAACGGCAGCACGTCGAGTGCGCCGATCCGCGGATGTTCCCCGCGATGTTGACGCAAGTCGATCCGCTCCAACGTCACGCGAGCGAGCGCTACCGCGGCTGCAACGACCTGCGAAGCCGAACCGGCGGCGGTGATCACGCTCCGATGATGCACGGCATCGCTCGTACGATGAATGACGCGCGCGCCCGCAGCCTCCGTCGCCGCAACCGCCGCATCGACCGTCCCGATGTCGCGCCCTTCGCTGATATTCGGAACGATCTCAAACAACATGGTCAAACAACACACCGATGTGGCCCTCCCTGCGCTGCGGCATTAACGCACGAGGGCGAGGTCGATGGCGGCTACGAGGGTCTTCGCGTTTTCGGGAGCGATCACGCGCGTGAAGCCGAGCTTGGTGGCTTCGGTGGCGCGGCGGATGGTGTGCGAGACGTTGCGCACTTCGCCGGAGAGGCCGAGTTCGCCGAACGCGGCGACGTTGCGCGCCAGGGGGATGTCGCGGAAGGCCGACGCGATCGCGAGCGCAATGCCGAGATCGGCCGCGGGTTCGGTGATGCGCAGGCCGCCGGCAACGGAGCAGTAGATGTCGTGGCCGCCGAGCTGCATGCCGGCGCGCCGCTCGAGGATCGCGACGATCGTCGTGAGCCGGGCGGCATCGACGTTGGTGGCGAGGCGGCGCGGTGTGCCGTACGACGTTTCGCCGACGAGGGCTTGGACTTCGACCAGCACCGGACGCGAGCCGACGACGCTCGGCACCACGCACGAGCCGCTCGGGCGTTCGCCGCGTTCGGCGAGAAACAGCGCCGACGGATCGGTGATCTCGTGCAGACCTGCATCGTCCATCGAGAAGACGCAGATCTCGTCGACGCCGCCGAAGCGGTTCTTGTACGCGCGCACGATGCGATATTCGCCGGTCGAGTCGCCTTCGAAGTAGAGCACGGTGTCGACCAGATGCTCGAGCAGCCGCGGTCCGGCGATCGCCCCGTCCTTCGTCACGTGGCCGACGATGAACACCGCGCAGCCCGTGCGCTTGGCGAACTCCATCAGCGCTTGCGTGCAGTCGCGAACCTGCGAGACGCTGCCCGCAAACGATTCGACCTCGGGCAGCGACATCGTTTGGATCGAGTCGATCACGATCACGTCGGGCGAACGGCGCTCGCACTCATCAAGAATTGCGCGCAGGTTCGTTTCGGGGAAGACGAGCAGATCGTCGGTCGCGCCGATGCGCGCGGCGCGCAGCTTCGTCTGGGCGGCGGATTCCTCACCGCAGACATAGATCGCGCTCGCTCCGCGCTCGGCGAGCGCGTTGACGATCTGCAGCAAGAGCGTCGACTTGCCGGCGCCGGGCGGGCCGCCCAGCAACACCAGGCTGCCCGCGACGAGCCCGCCGCCGAGCAGCGCGTCGAACTCGCCGAAACCGCTGCGCATGCGCGCGAAACGCGCCTCGGCGATCTCGGAGAGCCGCACCGGTCCGCTCGCGGGCCGTGCGTGCGCGGTGCGCAGCTTCGCCGGCGTGACCGTTTCCTCGACGAACGAGTTCCACGCTTCGCACTGCGGACAGCGCCCGAGCCAGCGCGCGGAGTTGTGTCCGCATGCCGAACAGGTGAAGACGGTTTTGGTCTTCGCCACTACTTTCGCAGACCGCGCCAATAGGGTTGCGCGTCGGCGACCCATTGCGCTGCGTCGGCCGGCTGTTTCAACTGGCCCGCTTGCAGCGCTTCGTCGAGTTCGGGTTGGAGCAGCGCTACGGTCAGCGAATCTCCGAAGCGCGAGCGCGCCATGATCGAGAACGTTGCGAGGTCGATGTTCGCGAGCGGCGCGGCGATTTTGGCGGTTTCCGCGTGGTGCGTGTTGGCCCAGTGCGCGGTGTCGACCATCCCTTGCACGAAACGCCGTGCTTGATCGGGGTTGGCCGTGACCCATGCCTTGGACGCGACGAAGACACCGATGGTCCAGCGCGGCGCCACCGCACTGAACGGATCGCCCAGCATCTCGACGTCGGCGCGGCTTTGGGTCAGAACGGGCTCGGCGAGCATCGCGGCGTCGATGCGGCCGGCTTTGAGCGCAGCAGCCATCTCGGTGAACGGCAGTTCGAGAAAGTGAATGCTCTTGGAATCGCCGCCGTTCTTGTCGATCCACAAACGCGCCGAAGCTTGCAGGCCGCCGCCGAGCGTCGTTACGGCCACGGTCTTGCCGTCGAGATCGGCGGCCGTCTTGAGTTTCGAGCCGCGCGCTTTGACGAGCAGTGTATCCGATTTTTGCGCGGGATACTCCGCCGCCGGGGTCAGTGCGATGATCGGGATCCCGCGCTCGATCGCTTGTGCGGCCGAAACGGCGTTGGAGAAGCCCGCTTCGAGCGAGCCGCCGGCAATGGCGGCGATGATCGCGCCGCCGCCGTTGAGCACGGTCACTTTGACGTCGAGCCCGTCGCGGCGGAAGATGCCCGCGGCCGCGCCGTAGAGCGGCTCGGACGAAGCATCGGTGTAGCCCAAGTCGCCCACGCGCACGACCGGCAGATCTTGCGCTCCGAGCGTGGCGGGTCCGGCGGCGAGCGCGACGCCGGCAAGCAGTGCGGCCAGCCGCAGGTTCATCTCAATACCACCCGTCGGCGAGCAGCATCAGGTGCGTCGCGATGCCGTCGCTCGTGCCGGCCGGCACGGCGCCGCGAATCGCTTTGTCGAAGGCCGCGTTGCGGACGCGTTTGGCTTCGGTCAAGCGCACGATCTCATCCCGGTCGAGCAGTTCCCCGATGCGCGCGTTGGCTTGCGCGCGCAACTGCGCAACCTCATTGCGGCCGAGATCGGCCGTGTTGGCCGCACGCACCGCGTGGGCGTGCGACGCCGGGATCGCGGGCACGTAGGTATCGAGCGGGTCGAAGTCGCCGTAGCCGGTCGTCACGCGCGTCCGTTCGCGCACGGCCGCCACGTCCGCGCGAAAACGGGCCATCGCTTGCAGCAATGCGGTCGCCTTCGGCGCGGGCAGCTGGGCTTCGATCGACGTCCGGTAGGCGCGGTCGGCGCCGTCCATTTCCCGCACGGCGGACATCAGGCGGGCGATGAATTCGTCGTCGATGTCGATCGGCGCGCGCGCGGACGCACAAGCGGCCAGCGCGCGCACCAATGGCGGAACCGTTGTTGCGGGTGTTACCGCGCGCTCGGTTCTTTGGCGGCCGCGGCTTCCGCTTTGCGGCGTTCGTCGAGATCGGGCGAGACGTAGACGTCGATCACGCACACCTTGCCCGCGTCGACGTGCTTGATGCCCTCGGCGATGGCGGCGCCGAGATCTTCGCGGCGCTCCACCCGGCCGATGCCGATCGCGCCCTGACCGCACGCGAGCATGGCGAGATCGGGTTTCGGATCGGCGATCATCTGGCCGATCCACTTGCGCTCGACCGGTCGCGAGCGTTGACGCGCGATGCGGTCTTGATGGGCGACGTCGTTGTTGTAGCAGTTGTTGTTGGCGATGATGACGAGCAGGGGGATCTTGTTCGCCACGGCCGTCCAAAGCGCGGTGAGGCCCATCAGGAAATCGCCGTCGCCGAGAATCGCCACCGGCATGCGTCCGGTGCCCATGCAGCCCAGCGCCGCGCCGACCGCGATGCCCGGACCGGCGCCCACGCCGCCGCCGCCGTCGCCGCCGAGAAAGTCGAGCGGATGATCGAACGCGAACGGCGAGCCGTCGTTGAGGCCGAGCGGAATGCGGCTGAAGCAGACGTCGCGGCCGGCGAACGCTTCCGCGATCCCGTCGCAGAACGATTTCAGGCCCATTTCACCGGTTGCCGCGCCGTTGGCCGACGCCTTGACCTTGGCCGCACCGTTCGTGCCGATCGCTTTCGGTTTCGGATTTCCGAGTTCCGCAAGCATCGCTTTCACGAACTGGTCGGTCTCGACCGCCAGGTGCAGATCCGCCGGCGCGATCGCCTGATGATCCATGCTCCAGCCGTTGTGCACGTAGAAGTCGATCGATACGTTGATGATCTTCGGCTTGGGCGGTTCGGCGCCGAAGGCGGTCGTCATCATGCCGCCCAGATCGAGCGGCTCGAGGCTGAGAATCGCGTCGGCTTCGCGCAGCGCCGCGAGCCCGTCCTCGGTGACGCGCATCGCCGACTTTCCGACGTGCAGCGGATGGGCGGTCGGAAACACCGCGCCGCAGCGCAGATCCGAGATCACGCGCGCGTTCAGCGCTTCGGCCAAGGCGACGCGCTCATTGAATGCGTCGACGTCGCGCGACATGCGGCCGACGAGGATGAGCGGGTGTTTGGCCGCTTTCATGATCTCGACGGCCTTCTTGACGTCGGCCGCTGCGGGTACCGGCGGCTCCGGTGCTGCGAAGCGCTCGAGCTTGGGCATCGGCAGCGGCTTCGGCAGCTTGATCTCTTGCATCGCGACGTCGAGCACGACATAGGTCGGGCCGCACGGTGCGGTCGTAGCGATCTTGTGCGCGCGCGTGATCGAATCGAGGCACGCTTCCACCGAGCCCGGTTCGTCGTCCCACTTGGTGTAGTGGCGCACGAGCGCAGCCGGGTCGCGTGAGGTGTGAATCCAGTCGATCCACGGGCGGCGCTTCGCAGCGTCGTGCGGACCGTTGGCGCCGAGCACGACGACCGGTACGCGGTCGCACCATGCACCGTAGAACGCCATCGTCGCGTGCATCAAGCCGACGTTGGCGTGGATCACGGCCAGCATCGGCTTTTCCGTCACCTTCGCGTAACCGTGCGCGATCGCGATCGTGTGCTCTTCGTGCAGGCACACGAGCATCTTCGGATCCTCGGCATCGAGGTAGTTCACGAAGCTGTCGTGTAGTCCGCGGAAGCTCGAGCCGGGCACGATGGCCGCGTAGTCGAGTTTTAGATCGCGCAGGAGTTGCGCGATCGCATCGCTGCCCCAGCCCATCTCAGTCATTGACGTTGTTGCTCCTTACTAACACCGGTGTTTAAAAATCGCGCAGTAGGCGGCCAAAGCCGCCGATCGAGTCGTTGATGCCGCACTCGCGCAGCGCGCGCCATAGCGTGGCCTGGTTGCTGGTGATGACCGGTTTCCCGAGCGCATCTTCGAGCGCGTCGATCACGTCGGCCGAACGGATTGCCGTGCAACTGAGAAAGTACGCGTCGGCTGCCGGATCTTGCAGCGCGAGCGTTTCGCGAACCCACTGTTCGGGCGTGACCCCGCCCATCTCGCGCCCGCCGCTCAATCCGAGGCCGATCTCGCGCAGGACGCTCACGCCGTGGTGGGCGAGAAACGCGACTTCCGTATCGTTGACGTCCTGCTCGTACGGCGTGACCATCACGATCTTGCGCGCGTCGAGTACACGCAGCGCTTCGACGATCGCATCCGAGGTGATCGTGAGCGGGATCGGTGTGACCGCGGCGACGCGCTTGGCGATCTCGGCGGAAATCTCCGGTGAGGACGTGGTGACGGCGGTGCAGTGAAAGATCAGCCGGTCGAGGCCGCCGTCGGCCAAGAGTTCAGCCGCCTCTTCGAGCCGTTCGAGCATCCCCATCGCGTCGCGTCCACTCCGCAGGCGCAAGCGCGTCGTGTGCAGGGAAACCCCCGGCGGAAGCATCGCCGAGATCTGCGGTTCGGCGATCGTGTTCGAGGAGGGGAACATCATCCCGAGTTTCGCGCGCACGCCGTAGTTGATCATAAGGCGACCGCGATGGGGCTGCGCAGTCCGAGCCGTTCGAGCCGCGGCAGCACTTCGTCGCGGAAGTACGGCAGCTCGTCGAGGTAGTTGATGAAGGAGACCGCGATGCCGTTGAAACCGGCGTTCGCAATGTCCGCCAAGTACGCGGCCACGGTATCCGGGTCGCCGATGATCGGAAGGCCGCCCATGCCGCGCGCGTAGCCGGCGCGAATCCGCTCGCGAACCTCGAGCGGGCGGTCGTTGAGGCCCTTCATCTCCATGATCGAGTCGACGGCATTCCAGTCGGTGTTCTCGTCGACGTACCGCGCGTACTCTTCGGCTTCGCGCCGGGTCGGCCGCAGCGTGATGACGCCGACCGTGTAGGCACCGATCTCGTGCCCCTGCGCGCGCGCCTGCGCCTTCGCCTCGACGACGTCGCGCGCGGCTTCCTCGAATTTCGCTTCTTCGTGCGAAGCGAGCCGGGCGGTGGTGAAGAGCGCATCGCAGTTGCGAATCGCGAAGGCTTTGCCCTCGGGCGAACTGCCGGCGTTCATCATCAGCGGTCGCGTCTGATCCCACGGTTTGGGCTTCGCGCGCACGCCGTGCAGCTTGAAGAAATCGCCGTCGAAGTCGAAGTCATCCTCGGTCCAGATGCGGCGTAGCGCATCGACCCACTCCTGACCTTGCTTGTAGCGGCGTTCGTGATCGCCCGGCTGCACGCCGAACATCTCGAACTCACCCTCGTTCCAGCCGCACACGATGTTCAGCCCGAACCGGCCTTCGCCGACGTGATCGGCGGTGACGATTTGCTTGGCGGCGATGATCGGCGGAAACAGCGGCGCGTGCACGGTGCCGAACACCGTGATGCGTTCGGTCTGCGCGAGCAGTCCGGTCGCCCACGTGATGGTCTCGAAGGTGGCGCCTTGGTAGTCCGTGTCGCCGCCGTAGCCTTTCCAACGGCCGATCGGGAGCAGGAAGTCGATCCCGGCGCCGTCGGCCATCTGCGCGAGTGCCAAGTTGTCGCGCCACGATGCGAGCCAACGCTCAGGGACCATCGTAACGGCCCGGCCCGAGGAACAGTTGGCACCGAAGAGGCCGACCTTGAAGGCGTTGGCATTGTACATCGAGCTGCGTCCGGGGTTCACAGTGGGCAACGTCCGGGGCCGAAACTGATTTTCCTCTGCCGGTATCCAATACGCTCGCCCGGCATGGCGAATCGACACGTAGCGATCGACGGACCGGTAGCAAGCGGAAAAACCGTTGCGGCGCGAGCACTGGCAGCCTCGCTCGGGCACCTTTATCTCGATACGGGCGCGATGTATCGCGGCGCCGCGTATTTGGCCCTTCACTTTGGTGTCGACCTCGATAACGAACGCGCCATTCTGGCGCTGCTCGAACACCACCGCATCCGTCTCGTCCCCGATGAGAGCGCAAGCGCCGGCTACCGCGTCGAAATCGACGGCGTCGACACGGGAACGCGCTTGTTCGACCCCGAGGTCTCATCGGCGGTCTCGACCGTGGCTGCGCTGCCCGGCGTGCGCAACGCCATGGTGGCCGAACAGCGTGCGATCGCTGAGGAGGGACCGGTCGTCATGGCCGGCCGGGACATCGGCACGGTCGTGCTGCCGGATGCGCGCTTCAAGTTCTACCTGACCGCTTCAGTTGAAGAGCGGGCCGACCGGCGCGCCAAGGAGTTCGCCGAGCGCGGCCTCGACGTGAGCATCGATGAGGTGCGCGAGCAGATCGAAGAGCGCGATCGGCTCGACCGCAATCGCGCCGTCGCGCCGCTGCGCGCCGCCGGCGACGCGGTCGTCATCGATTCGACCGCCTTGCAGGCCGGCGACGTTTTGCTCCGGATGCGCGCGATCATCGACGCGGCATCGTGAACCTTCCCTTTTACCGCGTCAGCCGGAAGATTTGCCGGCTGGTCATCGGGCTCGTTTACGGTTTTCGCGCGACGGCGCCCGAGAATGTCCCGGCAACGGGTCCGGTCATCGTGGCCTGCAACCACGTCTCGTACCTCGATCCGGTGGTGCTCGGGATCGGCTTCCTGCGGCCGGTGACGTATTTAGCGAAGAAGGAGCTCTTCGCGATCCCGGTTCTGGGTCCGATCATCGTGGGGCTCGGGGTCTACCCGCTGGATCGCGAGGCCGGCGGGGTGGCGGCGGTTCGTTCCGCCCTGCGTGCTCTTAAGGATGGCCGCTGCGTCGGAATCTTCCCCGAGGGCACCCGGAACCTGACCGGCGACGTCCAGGGCAAGGGCGGCGCGGCGTTGCTGGGGGCGCTTTCGGGGGCTCCGGTGGTGCCGGCGGCGATCTCGGGGACGCGGCATGCCCGGCCGTTTCACCGCATCCGGGTCGTCTACGGCGAACCGATCCACGTCGAGCGGAAGCGGAAAGCGGACGGCGACGATTTGGAGAAGTGGACGGAAGAGATCATGCGCCGTATCCGGGCGCTCGAGGAGTCGATCGGTGGTAATGGCGGATAGTCTGGAAGCTGCACTCGAAGCGGCAATACGCCGGTTCGACGGCACGAGTCCGGTGACGCCGCAGGTGCACCATCATTTCGGCTACGTCGGCGACACGGCCGGGGCGCACCGGCGTTTGCGTATGCAGCTGGTGCTCGAGGTGGTCGCCGAAGAGGGCGGTTCGGCCGAGCGCGGCCTGGATGTCGCGTGCGCCGTCGAGATCTTGCACAACTCCACGCTCGTGCACGATGGGGTCGAGGACGGGGCGCGATCGGCGTTCGGTCTCGCGCACGGGATTAACGCCGGCGACGCGCTCTGCGCCATGGCGTATCTGCAGCTCCTCGAGGGGCCTTCGCTCCGGCCGCCCGAGCAGACCGTTCTGATGACGCGCGCCCTGCAAGCGGCGAATTTTGCGCTCTGCGCCGGCCAGGCGCAGGAGATCGGGTTCGCCCATGCCGGCGCCGCCGAGGACGATGCGTACATCGAGATGATTGCGGGGAAGGCCGCGCTCTTTGCCGTGGCCTGCGAACTGGGCGCCCTGGTTGCCGGGGCGACCGTGGAACGAACGCAAGCCTATGCTCGGCTCGGCCGGACGTCCGGCATGGCTTTGCAAATAGAAAGCCACGTGCAAGGCGATCCCATGTCCCGAAGCTGGGCGTTGCCCGGACTGGCATCCCTTGCCACGGCACGTGCGTACCTGGCCGAAGGCGACGCGCTCGCGTCGGCGGCCGGCATCGACGTCAGCGGACGCGTTCGCGCGTTCTTCGCCCGCGCTCTGCGACCGGCTGCATGAGCAGTTCTTCAACCCCGGCGCGCAACGCGGTTACGGCGCCGGTTCTCGGCGTCGGTTCGTGGGCCTGGCGGCTCATCGCCATTCTGGCCGCCGGCTTCTTCGTGCGGCTGCTGTTCTTGCCGAGCCTCGGATTCCACAACGACGTTTCGGCGTTCGAAGCGTGGACGCTAACGCTCAAAGATAATCCGCCCTGGCAGTTCTACGCGAAGACGTCGTTCGCCGATTATCCGCCGGGGTATTTCATCGTGCTCTGGGCGCTGGGCGCGGTGTACGGCGCGCTCGGCCATCTGCACCTCGTCGACCTCAACGACGGTTCGTACTTCGCGCTGCGCATTCTGGTGAAATTGCCGGCGCTTGCGATGGACCTCGTCGACACCGTGCTGATCTACGCGATCGTGCGCCGCTACGCGCGCGAAGCGGTCGCGCTCGGTGCCGCCGCCCTGTTCATCTTCAACCCGGCAACGATCTATACGTCCGCGTACTGGGGCCAAGTCGACTCCGTATCGTGGGGCTTCGTGCTGCTCACGCTGTGGCTCGCGCTGCGCAGCTCGGACGATCCCGCCAAGCAAACGGCGCGCCTGACGTGGGCGTGGCTCGCGATGACGTTCTCGATCCTGATCAAGCCGCAGGGGGCGCTGGTCGCGATCGTGCTGCTGGCCTTTGCCTTTGCGCCGCTCGACGGCGAAGCACGCGTGCGGCGCGTGCGCGCGACCGCCTTCGGCGTCGTCGCCTCGCTGCTCCTCACGCTCGCGGTGGCCGCGCTGTTCCACCCCTCGGCCAATCCGGTCGACCTGATCGGCTGGCTGTTCGACCGCTACCGCATCGGCAGCACCGTCTACGCTTACAACACCGTCAACGCGTTCAACCTGTACGCGATCAAACAGCCGTTCTGGCAATCGGACACCGTAGCGCTGCCGCTGTTCGGTGTCGGCCTCGGCGCGATGTGGCTGTGGGGCGTCGTGCTGGTGGTGGCGGCGACCGCGTTGATCGTCGCGCGCTACCTGCAAGAGCGCACCGATCAAGCGTTCCTGGAAGCCTCTATGCTGGTGGCATTTGCGTTCTTCACGCTCGCGACGCGGATGCACGAGCGGTATATCTTCGGCGCATTTCTGCTGGCGTTTCCGCTCTTGGCGTTCGGCCGGCGGCAGCTCTGGACCACGGTCGTGCTCTCGATCACGACGCTGCTGAACCTGATCTACTCGTTTGCATACCAGACCACGATGGAGACCCACCCGCCGGGCGTCGATCCGACGAACATCTGGGGCGCGGGGTCGCACATCATCGCCGCCGTCAACGTCGCGCTGTTCTTCCTGCTCGGCTACATCTATCTCGGCGGCTCGGTGCGCGTGCTCGAAGACGCCGAGGCCGACGCCGCCCGCATCGGCGCGCGGGCGCGGGCGTGGTTCGATCCGCGCGAAGGCATCGTGGCGATGCACCGCCTCGACTGGCTCTACGCGGGCTTGTTCACGGTGGCCTCGCTCGTCTTGTGTTTGATTCTGGTGCGCTGGCCGGCGGAGAAGATCTTCGATGAGATCTACTACGCGCGGGCGGGCGAAGAGTATCTCAAGCACATAGAGATTTTCGAGTTCACGCATCCGCCGCTGACCAAACTCGTGGTGACGCTCTCGATGATGCTCTTCGGCGGCCTCAACGGGCTCGGCGATACGGCGCTCGGCTGGCGTTTTCTCAACGTCGTGGTCGGCGCGCTGATGTGCGGCGTGCTCTACGTGTTCGCCAAACGTCTCACCGGATCGACGCTGTTTGCCGCGATCGCGACCGGCATGCTGCTCTTCGACGGCTTCCACTACGTGCAGTCGCGCATCGCGACGCCCGAGATCACGGTCGCATTCTTTTCGTTGACGACGCTCTACGCGTTCTATCGCGTTTGGACGGCGAGCGCGGCGCGCCGGGCACGCGTACCGGCCTTCAACCGCTCGACGCTGGCGATCTTCGGCGGCTTTTTGCTCGTGGGCGCCTTCGCCGGTTTCGGCATCGCCACGATCTTGATCAACGTCGGCCCGCACACGCGCGGTCCGGAGATGCGTCCCGCGGCTTGGGTCACGGCGTTCCTCTACGTCGAAATCGTGTTCTACCTCGTCGCGCGCTGGGTTGCATCGCGGCAGGACGACACGCGCAGCGTTGCGTCGTACGCCGACGGGACACGGGTGGAATTCAACGCGCAAGGACAACCGGCGCTCGCGTTCGCCGAAGGGAGCATGGAGCCGGCCACGCGGACGCTGCAGCCCGACGGGCGGCTGGTTTACGCATCGCCGGCCGGCACCGCGACGTTCGAACCCGACGGCGTGATGAAGGCCGCCGGCGGTTCGACCAGCGGCAAGGAAATGTGGATCTGGATCGGGCTGCTCGCCGTTTCGTCGGGCGCGCTCGCGGCCTCGAAGTGGAACGGGTTGTTCGACTTCTTCGTCGTGTGGGGCTGTGCGGCCGCGGTCGTGGGACAGCGCTTCTTGCGCCGGCCGGCGCTCTTCGGCAACCCGTTCGGCATGCCGCTCGACGTGCTGATCGGCGTCTTGCTGGTCGTCTCGGGCGTCATCTACACGGCGTGCTATATCCCGTTCTTCACGCTCGGCCACAATTTCTTGGATATGGTCGCGCTGCAGACGGAGATGTTCAACTACCACGACCATCTCGTAGCGACGCACCCGTACGCGTCGTCGTGGTGGCAGTGGCCGATCCTCGAGCGCCCGATCTCGTACTTCTATCACGACTATCGGACCGGAGCCGCAACGAACGATCCCGCCGCGTGCTGTGTGGCGGAGATCCTGGCGCTGCCGAATCCGTTCGTGTGGTGGTTCGGCTTGCTCACGGTGCCGCTCGTCGGCTTCTACGCCTGGTTCGAGCGTAACCGCGGCTACGCGCTCTTGATCGTGGCGTACTTCCTGCAGTGGCTGCCGTGGATCATCTCGCCGCGCATCGCGTTCGAGTACCATTTCTTCCCGAACCTCGCGATCATCGTGCTCTGTAACGCGATCGTGTTGCAGAAGGCGTGGAACTGGATTCCCTCAGGCGCAACGTCGCCGTTCATCCCGCGCTTGGGCGTCGGGATCTATCTGGCCATCGTCGTTTGGGCCTTCGCATTTTTCTATCCGGTGCTGGCCGGTACGCACGTCACGTGGGATGCCTGGCACGCCCGCATGTGGATTGGACGTTGGATTATATGAGCGGACATAGTAAGTGGCACAATATCAAGCTGAAGAAGGGGAAGGTCGACGCGCAGCGCGGCGCCATCTTCACGAAGGTCAGCAAAGAGATCATCCTGGCGGCGAAAAACGGGTCGTCGGACCCCGAGGCCAACTACCGGCTGAAGATGGCGGTCGATAAAGCGCGCTCCGTGAACATGCCGCAGGACAACATCAAGCGCGCGATCGCGCGCGGGAGCGGTTCCGAGGGCGAGAAGCTGATCGAGGAGATCCGCTACGAGGGGTACGGACCGGCCAACATCGCCGTGATCGTCGATGCCGCGACCGACAACCGCAACCGCACGGCGAGCGAAATCCGATTCCTGTTCAGCCGCAACGGGGGGACGCTGGGCGAAACCGGAAGCGTCGGCTGGATGTTTGAATCGCGGGGCCTGATCGAAGTCGATCCGCAGCGCCTCTCCGAGGACGAGCTGACCGAACGCGCGCTGGTCGACGGCGTGATCGACGTGCGCTTCGGCGACCCGGCCGAGATCGTCACAGAGCCCGCGCTCCTGATGGCGGCCAAGGATCAGTTGGAAGCGGCCGGATTGCGCGTGATCTCGGCCCAGCTCACGATGGAAGCGAAGCAGACGTCGCGTCCCAGTGACGCCGACACCAACAAAGTGCTGGAGTTCCTCGACGCGCTCGAAGAGCACGAAGACGTGCAACGCGTCTACAGCAATGCCGACTTCGACGAGGCGGCGCTGGAAGCACTGCTGTCGTGAGGGCCTTACCGCCGTGAACGAAACTGCCGCGCCGCCGCGCCGGCCGTTGCGAGCCTCGTTCACGACGCTGCTGGACCGCGATTGGATCCTCGCGCTGTCGCTGGCTTTTTTCGTCGCGGTCGTCGTCTGGTTCGGGCGTTCGGTCCAGGACTTCTTCGGCAGTTCGGGCGACGTGCTGTTGCCGGCGTTCAGCGGGCAGACCACCGACGACGCGTCGGCCGAGTGCGAGCGGCTGCACTTGAGCTGCACGGTCGTCGCCCGTCAGCCGAGCGAACAGTATCCCCTCGACGTCGTGATGGACCAGCAGCCCGTGCCCGGCTCAAACGTGCGCGAAGGCCGCGCGGTGTCGCTCGTGGTCAGCACCGGCATTCACATCTTTCCGATGCCCGATCTGCGCTTCGAATCGCTGCGTAACGTGCAGTTGGAACTCGGGAACGTCAAGCTCACGCTGGCGGGGACGAAGACCGTTCCCAACAACGACATTCCGGCGAACCACGTGATCGACCAAGTCCCGCCGCCGCTCACCAGCGTGCGCGAGGGCACGACGGTTACGCTCACGCTGAGCAAAGGGCCGCCGGCCAACATCAAGGTGCCGAACTTCGTCGACATGGGGATCGACGCGGCGCGCGATGCGGCCGCGGCGGCGAAGGTTCATTTGGGGCAGGTCGTGTGGACGCCGTTCGGGCCGGACGGCCCCGCGCGGGGCACGGTCGTGCGGCAGTCGCCGGCCGCGGGTACGAACATCGATCCGTTCACGTTGACGTCGCTGCAAGTGAGCGCCGGTCCGACTGAATACGGGTACCTCGTCCGTCAGGTGCACGTTACGGCGGCGATCCCGCTGCGCGACGACACCGCGCACGTGCGGATGCAAGTGCGTGACGACACCGGCACCTGGAACGTCTATGACGGCTACGCACAGGGCGGCGCAAAACTCGATCTCACCGTAACCGCGATCGGGACCGCCGAGCTGGATACCTACGTCAACAACGAACTGCTGGACGTGACCACGATCGGGAAAGAACCACCCCAGCTCAAGCATCCGTCCGCGCCGTCGGCCCCCGCGCACTGATGCCGTCCGTCAAACTCGCGCCCTCGCTGCTCTCGGCGGATTTCGCCGACATCGCGGGCCAGATCAAGATGGTCGAAGCGGCGGGGGCAAATGCGTTGCACCTCGACTCGATGGACGGCCGGTTCGTGCCGAACTTCACCTGGGGGCCGAAGATCGTCGCCGATCTGCGCAAGCTGACTACGCTGCCGTTCGACTGTCACCTGATGATCGTCGAGCCCGAGAAGTACGTCGACGCGTTTCGCGAGGCGGGCGCCGACATCATCACGTTCCACTACGAGGCCACGCCGCACGCGCATCGGCTGTTGCAGCACCTGCGTAAGATCGGTGCCCGCGCCGGCATCGGGATCAACCCGCAGACGCCGACCGCGATGCTGGTCGACTTGATCGAGGAATGCGATCAGATCCTGGTCATGAGCGTGAACCCCGGTTTCGGCGGCCAGGCCTTCATCGAACGCGCGCTCGTGAAATTGCGCGAGGTGCGCGCGCTGGTCGCCGCGCGCAACCCCGACTGTGACATCGAAGTCGACGGCGGCATCGGTACGACAAACATCGAGCGCGCGGTCGAGGCCGGAGCGACGATGCTGATCGCCGGTTCGAGCGTATTCGGCGCGGCCGATCCGCCGGCGGCGATGCGCGAGATGCGCCGGCGCATCGACTCCGTCGTCAAGTGACCGAAGACGACCTGATCGCAAAGCTGCAGGCGATCGTATCGCACGCGGCTCCCGGTGCGTTGCTCGTGGGGATCGGCGACGATGCGGCCGTGTGGCAGCCGTCGCGTTCGCATCGCAGCGTGATCACGACCGATGCGCTGATCGAAGACGTGCACTTCACGCGCGCCGCAATGAGCGCGGCCGATGTCGGGCATCGCGCGCTGGCTTCGAATCTCTCCGATATCGCCGCGATGGGCGCGAAGCCGGTGCTGGCGACGATCGCCTTCGGCGTCGGACCGGGCGCTGATGAAGCCTGGATCCTCGACTGTTACCGCGGCATCGCCGCGCTCGCCGAACGTGCGAAGTGCGCGATTGCCGGCGGCGACATCGTGCGCGCGCCCGCGATCATGATTTCCATTACGATCGTGGGCGAAGTGCGCGCCTCGAATCTCAAGACGCGTGCAGCGATGCTCCCGGGCGACACGATCGCGGTAACCGGGCCGCTCGGCGCCAGCCGCGCCGGTCTCGCGGTCGCGGTCGAGCATCCGGAGCTCGCGTCCGAAGCGGGCGCCGCGGAAGCGTTGCGCGCGTTCCGCACGCCCGAGCCGCGCTTGGCCGAAGGACGCTGGCTGGCCGCGTCGCGCAACGTGCGGGCGATGATGGATACCTCCGACGGTCTCTCGACCGATCTCGCGCGGCTCGCGCGCGCATCGAACGCCGGCGCAACGATCGAAACGGTCCCGGTCGCCGAGTGCGCGCGCGCGCTCGCGCCGCGTGCCGGGGCCGACGCGCAAGCGTGGGCGCTCGACGGCGGTGAAGACTACGAATTGCTCGTGTCCGTTGCGTCGCGCGCGTTCTCGCATCTGGCGGGCCGCTTTCACGCGCGCTTCGGCCGCCCGCTGCTGCGCGTGGGCGTCGCCACCGCGGAGACGGGGCTGCGCCACGCCGGCGGCGCTCCGATCGCGAGCGCCGGCTGGGATCATCTCCGCTAAACGCGCGCGCGTTCCCGCCATGCTTGCGGCACGAGGCCGCCGAACGCGTCCGCGAGTTCGGGTCCGGTTACACTGCGTAGTGCTCCGGCGTTGGAGGCGAGCCACGCGCGAACGTCGCGTTCGCCGCGCAGGCCAGGGCGTGCGGGCCGCTGCCCGACCAGCCGGCCGTGACGAACCACGGCACGTCGAAGTGCCGCAGCACCGCCTCGACGTCGGCCGCAACGCCGGCGACGCGCCGGCCGGGCTGACGCGTCGAGGTTGCGTAACCGGGGCGCGAGATGGAGAGCCAGCGCCGGCCCGCGCTCGGCGCCGCCGACGAGCACGTCGAGAACGCGGCCGATGCCCGGGTCGAGGGATTCCATCCGTAAGTTCATGACTGCAGGATACTACTTTTCCGCGACTGTACTTCACGTGATGGACGTCGTCGTTCGCAGCGCCGAACAAATCACGCCGCGCATCAAGTCGTTCGAATTGAACGATCCGGCCGGTGCGCCGTTGCCCGAGTTCGAGGCCGGCGCGCACGTCGACGTTACGCTGCCCAACGGGCTCGTGCGCTCGTACTCGTTGCTGAATCACCCCGGCGAGCGCAATCGTTACGTCATCGCGGTCTTGCGCGAAGAAGCCGGCGGCGGCGGTTCGGCGTGGATGCACGATTCGCTCAAACCCGGCGACGTGCTCAGCATCACGCCGCCGCAGAACCGGTTCGAACTCGACGAAGGCGGCGACCATAACTTCTTGATTGCCGGCGGCATCGGCATCACACCGATCCTCTCGATGGCGGAGCGCCTCGACGAGCTCGGGATCGACTTCAAGCTCTACTACTGCACGCGTAATCGCGAAGAGACCGCCTTCGCCGAACTCATCGAGGAGCGCTTTGGCGAGCGGCACGTCTTTCATCACGACGGCGGCCTGCGCGAGCAGATGCTCGATGTCGAAGCGCTCCTGCGCGTGCGCGAGCCCGGAACCCACGTCTACGTGTGCGGACCGCCGGGCTTGATCACGGCCGTCCGCAATGCGGCGCACGACTGGCCCAAAGGCACCGTGCACTTCGAGCTCTTCGGTTCGGGCCGGGTCGAGATCGCAACCGAGAACAAGCCGTTCGACGTTCACCTCAAGCGGCGGAACTTGACGTTCCACGTCCCGGCCGACCGCACGATCCTCGAAGTCCTGGCGGAAAACGACGTGCGCGTGCGTTCGATCTGCCGTGAAGGCTACTGCGAAGTGTGCACCACGCGCTACGTGTCCGGCAAAGTCGACCATCGCGACAGCGTCCTCGATCCGGAAGACCGGAAGACGATGATGCAGATCTGCGTCTCGCGTGCATTACCCGACGAAACCCTCGTACTCGACCTGTAGACCCGGAGGTAGACGATGACTTCAACCCAGCTCGAACGCCCCACGACCGCGATCCGCACGACCTCGCTCGAGCGCGGCACGTTCCTCACGACGGATCTGGTGAGGGTGCGGCGCCTGCTCGAAGAAGCGCTCGACCTAGAGTGCGTGATCTACAAACCGGGCTCGCTGTACGTGCGCGAAAAGGGCCACCGACCCGGGGAGCCGCTGCACGGCCAGCCGTATCTCGTGCTCGAGGTCACCGAGGTCAAGGAAATCCCGAACCCGCAGGCATTCCTCAACCACTGGGGCGTGTTCGTCGCAACGCAGAGCGACGTCGATCGCGCCTACGCCACGCTGGTCGAGAACAAAGACCGCTACGGGATCCGTAACGTGCAAAAACCCAAGGCCAACCACGGCGCATACTCGTTCTACTTCGACGACTTCGACAGCAATTGGTGGGAAGTCGAACACCGCATTCCCAAAAAGCAGTACGCGGCGCTGCGCGAAAAAGGTGACGTCGTATGACGGCGCTCGTTCCGAACACGCGCCTCTCGCACGGCACGATCGAGTGCATGGACCACAAAGCGTCCCGCCGCTTTTACGAAGAGGTGCTGGGTTTGGGCTCGGTGCGGCCGCTGCCGGCGGCGCAGTATCTGTGGAACGGCGGCCCGTGGTCGCTGGTGTGCGTCGGCATCGGCGTTGAAACCAAGCCGCAGGGTGTGGAGAACCGCTTCTGCCTGCGCGTCACCTCCGCCGCGGAGGTCGATGCGGCGCGCGATACCGCGTTGCGCTTACAGGGCGAGCACAAGATCAAAAAGATCGGCCCGATCGAAGTGCACGGCAACGTGCGTTCCTTTATGCTCTGCGATCGGGATACGAACTGGTGGGAAATATCCAACACCAGCGGCGCGACCTACGACGAAGCCTTCGCCCGCGGCGACGTGAGTGCCTAAAGCCCGAACTTCATCCGTTATCGCCGATCTCGTAACGGCGAATCGCATCCTCGCCCATCAGGGCGTCCTCGATGGCTACGGTCACATCAGCGCGCGCTGCGAGGACGATCCGAATCGCTACTACATCGGCGATGCTTCGCCGCCGGGGAACGTGCGGACGAAGAACGTGTTTCGGTGGGATCTGAACAACGATCCGGCGGGTCACAGGCACCGGACATACGGCGAACGCTTCATCCACGGACAGATCTACCAAGCGCGGCCCGACGTGCACGCGGTCGTCCACTGCCACGCGCCGGAGCTCGTCATGTTCGGCGCGAGCGGCATTCCGCTACGGCCGATCTACCACATGGCCGGCTTTCAAGGGGAAGATCCGTTGCCGGTGTTCGAGATTCGCGACCTCTTCGGGCCCGAGACCGACATGCTGATCCGCAGCAACGAACAGGGCGCGGCGCTCGCGCGAACGCTGGGAGATCGCGCGGCCGTGCTCATGCGCGGTCACGGCGCGACGATCGTGGCGCGGTCGGTCAAACAGGCGGTGCTGTTTGCGGTGTATGCCGTGATCAACGCGCGCATTCTCGGGCAAGCGCTCATGGCGGGCGGCTCGCCGGTCTTTATCAACGCCGCCGAAGGACGCGGTACGGCGAAGGTCTTAGCCGACGGCGAGCGCGGCTGGCAGTATCTCGCGCGTATCGCTACGCAGGGTACGTAACTTCGACCAGCCGCACGCTCTGCTGTCCGTGCAGTTTGCTGGCACTTTTACCGGTAAACACCCCCGAGGTCGGCGGGACGTCGTCGTAGTCGCGGCCGATCGCGACCACGATGTAGCGGAAGTCCGTTTCCTTGCAATAGGTCGGGTCGTACGAAAGGACCAGCGGTCCGTGCTTGCGGTCCGCAACGAGAAACTCAACCCACGCGTGGGTCGCGCCTTCACCCAGCAGATGTCCCGACACGTAGCGCGCGCTGAGACCGGCCGCGCGAGCGAGCGAGATCGCGATGTGCGCGTAGTCTTGGCACACCCCGCGTGCTTGCGCAAACGCCGTGGCCGCAGTGGTGAAGACGTCGGTGACGCCTTTGGTGTAGGTCATGTGATCGTGGACGAAGTGGACGATCTCTTGGGCGAGTTCGTGCTGGTTGGGGTGCAGCGAGCGCAGCTCGGCCGCAGCCGCGCTGAGGGCATCATTTGCGCGCGTCAGACGGCGGCCGCCGCTCCAGCGCGGATCGATCAAATCGTGCGCGGTGGCGCACGTCTTCCCGAGCCGGTGGTCGCGCAGGATCGTGGCTTCGAGCGAGAAGACGATCTCGCGTTCGACGCGCGGTACGCGCACCGCGGCAATATCGTTGCCGAACTCATCGCTCTCGAGCGCCAGCGGGCCGACACCTGAGGCCGATAGACGATTGGCTAGCCGCTGTTGATCGAGGTGACGCAGGCGCGGAACGATGATCAGCTGATGCTGCAGGTTGGCAATCGGCTTTTCGTACTCGTAGCGCAGCGTCTGCGTTACCGCGTACCGCGCGGTAACGACGCCCTGCCAATCAACAGTGCGTTCGTCGATCGAGTCCCCACGAAACCCGGTCATACCAGAAGTTGCTCCGCCCAACAGGTCATCCCCTTGAAGAAGGCATTGCCGTACGTCGTCACCATTGGTACATCGGCAGCGTCACGGCCGCGCGCTATAATAACGCGCCCCCGGCGCCGTTCGTTGTTGCGCGGGTCAAACGTCCACCAGCGCCCGTCGAGATAGGCCTCAAACCAAGCGCAGAAATCCATCGGGGCATCGGAGACGGGCACGTCGATGTCGGGGATGTAGCCGAACACGTAACGGGCCGGGATGCTCATGGCGCGGCAGAGCGCGATCCCCAGATGGGTGAAGTCGCGGCAGACGCCGGTTGCCTCGGCCAACACGTCGCTCGAGCTCCGCGTCGGCGCCGCAAACTGGTAGCCGAACTTGACGTGGTCGTGCACGAATTGCACGATCGTCTGCACGCGGTTCCAGCCGAGCTCGGTGCCGCCGAACATTTGAAGTGCGCGGTCGTAGAGTTCATCGGAGAGGCAGAACCGGCTCGGCAGCGTGTAGACGAGGACGTCGTCGGGCAGTTCCTCGACGGGGGTCTGCCGGGCGTGCGGGTCCGCGTCTTCGGCCGCGAACGGCGCCTCCACGCGGGCATCGTAATAGATCGTATTGAGTCCGGCCGGCAGCGTGAGGCGGCGGCAGACGTTATCGTAGATGTCGACGTAGTCGTGATAGGGCACGGGGGGCGTCGTCATCCAGGTTTCGCTGATCAGGCGCACGCCGCCGAACCCGGATGGGCGCACGAGGACGATCGCCGGGACATCGCCCTGGGCTTCGTAGTCGAATTGGCAGCCGACGTGAATCGTCAGGCTCTCGCGTTTGGACATGGTCTGCACCGCTCATTCGTTCCCACGAATGGGCACACACCATCCATCCAATTGGCCACAGTTTCGTGCAGCCGGACGATACCGCCTAGGCGACGCCGATGCGTTTGACGCGCTTCGAACGCAGGCAGTTCGTGCAGACGCGAGCGGTGCGGTGGGTACCGCGATCGTCGATCCGGACGGCTTGCAGGTTCGGCAGCCAGCGGCGCTTGGTCTTGTTCATTGCGTGGCTAACGTTGTTGCCCGCCATCGGACCCTTACCACAAACGTCGCATCTCTTGGCCATAACAGGCGAATTGTATCATGCAGAGCGCCCTTCGACAAGCTCAGGATGACACGATGTGGCGACACGGACAAAGCAAGCAAGCCTGGGCCAGGCGGATCGTACCTTGGACGAAAAGGCACGAACGTGCAGAACGAGACCAAGCGTGCCCGGATCGCGATCGATGCGATGGGGGGCGATAACGCGCCTGCCGAGATCGTGGCCGGCGCGATCCTCGCGCATCGTGACGGCGGCGTCGATCTCGCTCTGGTGGGGGATGAGGCACGGATCCGCCCGCTCTTGGGCGACGCGGCCGGGGCGATCGAGGTCGTGCACGTGGCGGGCGAGATCGCCATGGATGCGCCGGCGGCACAGGCCATGCGCAGCGCGCGCGGGACGAGTTTGGGCCAGGTGGTCGAGATGGTGCGCGACGGCAGCGCCGACGCCGCGCTCTCGGCCGGCAACAGCGGCGCGTTCCTCGCTATTGCACTCGTCCGTCTGCGCACGATTCCGGGCATCGCGCGCCCGGCGATCGCCGCGGTGCTGCCGACGATCGGCGGACCATTCGTGCTGTGCGACGCCGGCGCGAACGTCGACTGCCGCCCGGAGTGGATCGCGCAGTTCGCGTTGATGGGCGACGCCTACGCGAAGGTCGCGCTCGGCATCGAACGTCCGCGAGTCGGGATCATCTCGATCGGCGAGGAGCGCAGCAAGGGCAATCAGCAAACGCTGGAAGCCGCGGCGCTGCTCGACGATGCGCCGCTGCACTTCATCGGTCACGTTGAAGGCAAGGACATCTACGAACACCACGCCGACGTCGTGGTCTGCGACGGCTTCGTGGGTAACGTGATTCTCAAGACCTCGGAAGGCGCCGGTCAGTTCATCAGCACGATGCTGCGCGAGATGATCGACGATGCGCCGCCGATCGAAAAGGTGGGCGCGTTCTTGCTGAAGCCGTCGTTCGAGAAACTGCGTGCGCGGCTGCGCTACGACACGTATGGCGGCGCGCCGCTGCTCGGCGTGCGCGGATGCTGCATCGTGACGCACGGCCGCTCGAACCGTATCGCCATCCGCAACGCGATTCGCAATGCGGTGACGCTGGCCGAACGGAATCTGATCGGGACGATCGAGGCATCGTTGAGTGGAACACTGGCGCTCGGCGCCGCCGAGGTAAACGGAACCGGCTGAACGATGCCCGCGGCGATCTACGTCCACTGGGCGTTTTGTCCCTATATTTGCCCGTACTGCGATTTTGCGAAGTGGGCCTACGACGAGCGCGCCGCCGAACGCTACGTGCGCGCGCTGGAAGCGGAGATCGACCGCACGCCGGTGTTCGAGGCGACGACGGTGTTTTACGGCGGCGGCACGCCTAACGCGTATCCCGCGGCCGAACTCGTGCGCGTGCTCGACCGCTTGCGCGAACGGTTCGGCGTGCGCGCGGATGCGGAAGTGTCGGTCGAGGTCAACCCCGACCGTGAACTGACCCGCGGCTTCGATCAGCTGCGGGCCGGCGGCTTCAATCGCATCTCGATCGGTGCGCAGTCGCTGGTTGCCGCGGAACTTCACGTGCTGGGGCGGCGGCATGGTCCGGACGATGTCGCGGAAACGGTGCGGCGGGCGCGCGCGGCCGGCTTCGGCAACATCAACGTCGACTTGATGTTCGGCGTACCCGGCCAGACCGAAGCGTCGTGGGAACGTTCGCTCGACGCCGTGATCGCGCTCGGCGTCGAACACGTGTCGACGTACGGCTTGACGATCGAAGAGGGCACGCCGTACGCTCGCTGGGCCGACCGCGAACCGGGGGCGTTTGCGACCAACGACCGCGAAGCGGACCTCTATGCGCTCGCGATCGGGAAGCTCACGGCGGCCGGATTCGAGCACTACGAGATCAGCAATTTTGCCCGCCCGGGCTACCGTTGCGAGCACAATGCCAACTACTGGCGTAACGGAGCCTACGCGGGCTTCGGCGTGGGGGCGGCGTCGTACCGGGGTGGGATACGTTCCACCCATACCCGCGACCGCGCCGCATATGAGGCGGCGGCTCTTGCCGGTGAGGCGATCCCAGGCGATTCCGAGGGTTTGACCGGCGACGCGCAAGCCGGCGAAGCGGTAATGCTCGCGTTGCGCACAAGCGAGGGAGTCGATGCGGACACGTTCCGCGAACGGTACGGCGTCGATGTTTTCACGCACTACGCCCCGATCATTGCGGAATACGCCGCAGCCGGGCTCCTCGTCGCCGACGAACGTTCCGTGCGCCTCACCGCGCGCGGGCGGTTTGTAGCTAACGATGTCTGCGGTGCGTTCCTCGCCCGAGCGTGATCCGGGCGGCCATCTTGCGGGCGTCGTCTTGCGCCTGGTCTTTGCCGCGATCTTCGGCACGACCGGATTTCTGCTGGGCCGCGAGGCCTACGATCGGGCGATCTCGATTCACGTCGCGAATCAATGGTGGCAGTTCGCCGCGGTCGTCATCGCCCCGGTGATCGGGGCGCTGCTCGGCGTCCTGGTCGTACCGATGGCGCAGCGCGTGTTCGAGCACGAACTGGTTGCCGTCGAACGCGCGATCGACCGGATGGCGCCGGGCGAACTCGTCGGCGGCGCGATCGGATTGACCGGCGGCCTGATCATCGCGTTCCTGGCCAAGAGCGTGCTGTTCGAGTTCATCACGTTTGCCGGGCGCACGGGCAGCTACATCGCGATCGTGATCTATATCGTGGTCAGCATCTTCGCCGCGTATCTCGGCGCTCGCGTGGGTGCGAAACAGCGCGTGGGCGTCGGCGTCGGGCGGCTCACCAACGTTGCGGTCGCGTCGGGCGGCACGCCCAAGGTTCTCGATACGTCGGTGATCATCGACGGACGGATCCTCGACATCGTAAGCAGCGGATTTCTCGACGGCCCGCTGCTGCTGCCGCGTTTCGTGCTGCGCGAGTTGCAGAACATCGCCGACTCGAGCGACGCGATGCGGCGCACGCGCGGCCGCCGCGGGCTCGACGTGCTGACCAAACTGCAGGCGATCTCGCCGCTCGAGATCGTCGAACGCGACTTCGATACGGTCGGCGAGGTCGATGCGAAGCTGGTGTTGCTGGCGCGCGAGCGCGGCGGGAAGCTCGTGACCAACGATTTCAACCTCAACCGGGTGGCCAACGTCGAGGGCGTCCCCGTGCTCAACATCAACGAGCTCGCCAGCGCCGTCAAACCCGTGCTGCTGCCGGGCGAAGAGCTGCGTGTTGCTTTGATCAAAGAAGGGAAAGAGCCGCATCAAGGGGTTGGCTACCTCGATGACGGCACGATGATCGTCGTCGAAAACGGCCGCCGTCAGGTCGGCGAAACGGTCGATGTCGCCGTAACGAGCGCCCTCCAAACCGCCGCCGGCCGGATGATCTTCGCTCGGATGAAAAGATAGAGATGACGATGCAAAGCGACCCCACGGGGACCGTTGCCCTTTCCAACATGATGAGGGGAGCTATAGTCGGGGGGGGAGGATTCGCTAAGCGAATCCAACGGCGCTGCGCGCCGCGGTGCGAATGCACCGGGGGCACGGAGCCTGGGGCGGAGTGCCGTTAAACTATGATTTGGGGCGCGGTAATTGTGGCTGCCGGACGCGGGACGCGGTTCGGTCAGCCGAAGCAATTGGTGAAGTTGGGCGGAAAGCCGATGCTGACGTGGTCGGTTGAGGTCTTTGCTTCGATGCCGGAGATTTCGGACATCGTGATCGTGACCGAGCGCGAGTTCATCGAAGACGTGCAGGAAGCGGTGATCGGCAGCGTGCGCGCGGCGTCGCTGCTCGTCGTGGCGGGCGGACCCGACCGGCAAGCCAGCGCCGAGAGCGGGATCGCGGCGCTGCCGGAACACTGTGCGGGCATTTTCGTGCACGACGGCGCGCGGCCGTTCGTTCGCGCTGTCGACGTGCGCGCGGGAATGCGGGCCGTGCGCCCCGGCGTCGCGGCGCTCTTGGCCGCGCCGGTCGTCGACACGATTAAGATCGTCGACGCCCAGCTCAAGGTGACGCGCACGCTCGACCGCGCCTCGCTGTGGTCGGCGCAAACACCGCAATTCGCTACCGCGCGCGACATGCGCGCAGCGCACACTGAAGCCGTGCGCCATGATTGGCCGCGCGCGACCGACGATGCCGCGTTGCTCGAGCGCAGCGGTTGTGACGTCGTCGTGGTCGAGTCGCCGGTCGAGAACATGAAGGTCACGCACCCCGTCGACCTGGTGCGGGCCGAAGCCATTGCCCAAGAGCGCGATCCGATCGTCATCGGCGAAGAAGACGTGTTTCTGGTCGAATGTTTCGTTGAGCCGCAAGCGGTGGATGCCCTCATTGCGGAGCTGGAATCGCGTTCCGCGCACATCGACGGCGTCGATCGCGATCTGCCGAACGCGGTCGCGATCCGCGCGTATGCGGGTTCCGATGCGCTGCGCGGCTTCGGCCGCCGCCTGCACGCGCTGGCGGGTGAGGACGCACTCTTCACCACGCATCTCTCGTACGTGGTCGCGCGACCATGATGCGCGTCGGTCACGGTTTCGATGCGCATCGGCTCGTCGAAGGCCGACCGTTCGTTGTCGGGGGCGTGACGATTCCGTTCGAACGGGGCCCGCTCGGCCATTCCGACGGGGACACCCTCACGCACGCGATCTGCGATGCGCTGCTCGGCGCGGCCGCACTCGGCGACCTCGGAGCGCATTTTCCCGATACGGACCCGCAATGGAAAGGCGTCGATTCGCTCACGCTTCTGGCCGCCGTGCACGAGCAACTCGTGCGCCACGGCTGGACGATCGGCAACATCGATGCGACGGTCGTCGTGCAAGCGCCGAAACTCGCGCCGCACATCGCCACCATGCGCGACACGCTGGCCGAAACGCTGACCCTCGACATCGCGAAGATCAGCGTGAAAGCGAAGACCAGTGAAGGCATGGGATATACCGGTGACGGCAGCGGGATCGCCGCCTACGCCGTCGCGTTGCTGACCTCGCTCGAATGACTGCTGCCGAACTCGCGAGCGCGATGCAGCGCCACGGATTGCTCGAAGAGCCGGCGCCGCCGGCGGCCGAACGCTGGATCGCAACGTTCATCGAGGCCTACGGCAGTCGCTGCGCGACGATCGACGACGCCTTGAACGAGGTCGCACTGCTGCGCGCGGAAGCCACGATCATCCCGGCGCTTGAACTCGAGCGTTTGCGTAACCGGCAGGTCGTCTTCTTTCTCGATGCGGTCGCGCAGTACGTCGACGCCCAGCCCGAACTTCGTGGCCTGCCGCTGGCGGGCGACATTCCGGCCATCGCCGATGAGTTCGGGATCACGCACGACGACGCGCTGGCGGCCGTGCGGATGGCCCTCACCGGTCGTAAGGAGGGGCCGCCGCTCGAGCTCCTCTTCCCGCTGCTCGGCCACGAGCGCATCATGATTCGCGTCGGCGCCGTGAGCTCGCACCTCTTGCACGGGCGGGGTCTCGAGCCGATCGCACATGGTCCGGGCGGCGTGCCGTTCCAGACGATCCAGCCTCAGAAACCACCGGATGCTTAGCGGGGTTCGTAAGAGGCGATCCATGCGTGACGCGTTCGCGACGTTTCTCGCCGACCTCCGCGCGCCGGTCGAACGCGACCCGGCGGCTGAAGGCTGGCTCGACGTCTTTCTCTCGTATCCCGGCTTTCACGCCATCACCGCACATCGGGCCATCCATGCGCTGTGGCAGCGCCGTGTCCCGTTGCTGCCCCGGCTGATGAGCGAGGTCGTGCACCGCTTGACCGGCATCGACATCCATCCGGGCGCGACGATCGGCCCCGGATTCTTCATCGATCACGGCACGGGCGTGGTTATCGGGGGAACCGCGATCGTCGGCCGGGACGTCACGATCTATCAGGGCGTCACGCTGGGCGGCACGTCGCTGCAGCGCAAGAAGCGCCATCCGACGCTATGCGACAACGTCGTCGTGGGTTCGGGCGCCGCGGTGCTCGGCGATATCACGATCGGTGAGAACGTGAAGATCGGTGCGAACTCAGTCGTGGTGAAGGACGTCCCGGCCAACTCGACCGTGGTCGGGATTCCGGGCCGCGTCGTCCTGCAGGACGGCCGCCCGATCGCGCTCCCGTCACCGCGCCCGCAGGTGGACCTGCCCGACCCGGGTGCGACAGAGGTCGCCGAGCTGCGCGCGCGCATTGCAGCGCTCGAAGCACGTCTCGCCGAACTCGTCGATCGTAACGATGTCTCTACGCCTTTATAACACCCTCACGCACGCGGTCGCGCCGTTCGTGCCGATCGTCGACGGCGAGGTGCGCATGTACGTGTGCGGTCTCACGCCGTCGGCTGAAGCGCATCTGGGTCATGCCCGGTCTTTTTTGTTTTTCGACGTATTGCGGCGCTATCTCGCACACCCGCGCAACGGCTACCACGTAACCTACGTGCAGAACGTGACCGACATCGACGACCGTTCGATCGCTGCCGCCCAGAACGAAGGTGCGAGCGTCGAAGAGATCGTGGCCAAATACTACGGCCGCTTCAAGGACGGGATGCGTGCGCTCGGGGTGCGCGAACCCGATCTCGAACCGCACGCGACCCAGCACATCGACGCAATCGTCGACATGATCGCCGAGTTGGTCGCAACCGGACACGCCTATGTGACCGGCGACGGTGTGTATTACGCGGTGAAATCGTTTCCGCGCTACGGGGAACTCTCGCACCGCAACGTCGACGAACTGCTCGTCGGCGCGCGCATTGCCGAGAACGAGCAGAAGAACGATCCGCTCGACTTTGCGCTGTGGAAGTTGGCTAAACCCGGCGAGCCGCAGTGGCCCTCTCCATGGGGTTCGGGGCGCCCCGGCTGGCACATCGAGTGCAGCGCGATGTCGCGCGAGCTGCTCGGCGTGCCGTTCGACATCCACGGCGGCGGATACGACCTGATCTTCCCGCATCACGAGAACGAGATCGCGCAGAGCGAGCCGCTGATGCCGCCGCACGAGCACATGGCGACGTGGTGGGTGCACGGGGCGATGCTCAACTTCGACGGCAAGAAGATGTCCAAGTCGCTGGGCAACTTCGAACCGCTCGGCGTGCTGCTGGGGCGTCACGATCCGCTCGCGATCCGGCTGTTGTTTTTGCAGACCGGCTACCGCAAACCGATGAACTTCACCGAGGACGCGATCTCCGCTGCCAACAGCGCGGTGGAGAAGTTACGCCGCGCGTACGATGCGCTGGCGAAGGTGAGCGGTACCGGCGGCGATGAGTTAACCGCAACGATTATCGCCGCTGCGGCGCGTTTTTTCGATACGCTCGATGAAGACATGAACACGGCCGGCGCGGTCGGCGTGCTCTTCGATGTGGCCAATACGGTGCCGAAGATCGTCGCCGCCGATGCGGGTGCCGCGGCGGCGGCCGCGCGAGCGCTGTTCGAAGATGGCCTCGGGGTCCTCGGCGCCGGCGATATCCTCACGCGGACCGTCGCCGTTGCGGCAGCGGCCGATGTCGACCCGGTCAAGATCGAGCGCTTGCGCACGGCGCTCGCCGATGCGATCGCGTTCAACGGCGAAAGCCCGGCCGGCGTGGTGGAGCGCGTGATCGATGCGCGTAACGCGGCGCGGAAGGCGCGCGACTTCGCGCTCGCCGACCGTTTGCGCAACGCGCTCGCGGCCGAAGGCATCGTGCTCACCGACGGCAAGGACGGATCGACCACGTGGACCGCCGGCGGCGCATAGCGCCGCAGCGCGGCCAACGCCCACCCGGTCCTCGCGTCGACCTCGACGACGTCATTTACGGCATTCACGCCGTCAACGAAGCGCTGGTCGCGGGCGAACCGTTGCGGCGCATTCACGTCGGCGACGAACGCAAGAGCGATCCGGCGCTGCGCAACCTGCTCGAGCGCGCGCGATCGGCCGAAGTCCAGGTGCGTTTCGAGAACCGCACGTTCTTCGGCAACTTCCCCTACAAAGCGCATCAGAGCGTGGTGGCCTACGGAGCGCCGTTTGACTACATCACGCTGGAAGAGGCGATCGCGCTGCCCCGCCCGGGCCCCGCGCTGTTCGTGCTGCTCGATCACGTAACCGACCCTCACAACGTCGGCGCGATCATCCGCACGACCGAGGCGGCCGGCGGCACGGCGCTGATACTGCCGGAACGCCGCTCGGCCGGCGTCAATGCCACGGTCCGCAAGGCGGCGGCCGGAGCGACCGCCCACTTGCCGATCGCGCGGGTGGCGAATATCTCGCAAGCGATTCGCACGCTGAAGAAGGCGGGAATCTGGGTTGCCGGGGCGGCGCTCGGCGAGGGCACCGTGCCCTTGAATGAGGTCGATTTCGCCCGGGACCTGGCCATCGTGATCGGGGCCGAAGGCGAGGGGATCGCTCCCTTGGTCGGCCGGGAGTGCGACTATCGGGTTTCGATCCCCATGGCCGGGAAGACCCAGTCCCTGAACGCCTCGGTGGCGGCCGCAATCCTGCTTTACGAGGCGGTTCGGCAGCGCCGAAGCGCCTAAAGGCGCGAATGTCCTTGATTTTCTTGCAGGACCCTCCTATACTAGTCCGGATGCGCGCTGGTCCGACGGGCTGCGGCCTGCGTTTTCTCGCGCATCCATCCCAGGGTAAGGTAGGAATCCATGGCGCTTACGCACCCCGCGCCGGCCGCGCTCGACTACAGCGAGCGTCCCGACGAGGATCTCGTCGCAGCGGCTAAAGCCGGCGAGAGTTTAGCGATGGAATTCTTGTTGAACAAATACAAGAATTTTGTTCGCATCAAGGCTAAAAGTTATTTTCTCATCGGCGCCGACCGTGAAGACATCATCCAAGAAGGGATGATCGGTCTCTATAAGGCCGTCCGCGACTTCAAGGCAGACAAGCTCTCGAGCTTCCGCGCCTTCGCCGAGCTGTGCATCACGCGGCAGATCATTACCGCGATCAAGACGGCAACCCGTCAGAAGCACATCCCGCTCAACCAGTACATCTCGCTGAATAAGCCGATCTACGACGAGGACAGCGAGCGCACGCTGCTCGACGTGATGCCGTCGAACAAGACGTCGGATCCGGAAGACTTGGTCATCAACCAAGAAGTTTCGGAAGACATCAAGTCACGCATCCAGGAGAACCTCTCCGACCTCGAGTCGCAGGTGTTGCTCTCGTATCTCGAAGGCAAGAGTTACCAGGAGATGGCGCGCGACCTCAACCGCCACGTGAAGTCGATCGACAATGCGCTGCAGCGCGTAAAACGAAAAATCGAAAAGAATCTCGCCGAGATCGAACTGCCCTGAGAAAAAATGCGAGGCTCCCAAACGGGAGCCTCGTTTCGTTAGTGCAGTTGACCGATGCACAGATAATTCGCTGCGCGCCAATAGCGATTCATCTTGTCACTAGACCTTCCGTTCATCTCTCGCCGGGACTTTAAGGCGGTGGTATCGATTAGATGGAAAGCCGCTCTTGCAGCACGCGCAAGCACGCTCGAATCGGCTTTTTTCACGATGGCTTCGCGCTGAATGAGGTGCTAGAGTAACCCGATGGCCCGTACTTGCTGTTTGGCTGGCATGAATGGTTCAGTTCCGATCTTCAGCGCTGTCTTCAAAGCGGCCGGAGAGCCGGCTCTGGCGACCGTCGCACGTCTCAATGTTCTGGAATTGGGAAGACTCGTTCCGGACGTGCTCGTTTGCGACCTCGACGATGTCGGCGTCGACCCGCTCGAACTGCTCCGCCAAATTCGCTTCGTTCTGCCGGACTGCCTTATCGCTGTCTATACCGGTGTCGTGGAGCGTAAGTGGGGTCGCGCATGTCACCTCGCTGGCGCAAACTGCCTGCTCGCAAAGAGTTCCGATGAGGGGCGTCTTTCCGATGGATTGCGCAGCGCGATGCTGAGCGGCTCCTACACGGATCCGCGTTTCGCAGCATGAGGGATGGCGGGTATGCATGTTTTCATACGCTGACGTTTGCAAATGCCGGACAGCCGCCTCCGTTTCTACTTTCCGGCGATTGCCGTGCATTCTTGGACCGGCGGTATAACTGAACATAGACGGCGGCGCGCCCTGACGCCCTCAATCTTCGTAAGACCTTCGCATTCTGTACATACGCTAGGACTGCTCGCTGGGTTCAGCGGTGCTCGGGTGGGGACATGTATGGGCGCTCTTACGATGATGCCGACAGGAAATCGACGCCGGGTAGAAACCCATCGCTCGAGCATCCGGATCGAGGCGAGAACGTCGTGAAAAGGGCCGAGCGGCTAACGGGAGGGGGTATTCGCCCGTCCGTCGCCGCCGGGGCCGCGGCCGGAAGCGATGGCGAACCTGGCCGCTCTTTACCGGACGCGATGCCCGAGTCGGACCCGGCGTATCCAATCCTTTCGGCGGTTCTCGACATCGTGCCGGCCTCACAGTGGACCTTCGCCCGGATGGACCCGAAAGGTGTGCTCGATTCGCTGTACGGCTCACAGGGCAGTGGGCAGGGCCTGGCCGGACTCGCGGACGAGTTCAAACGCCAACGCACGAAATCTCCCTCTGGACCGAGAATCGCCGCCACTCTCGGATCGCTCGACGATTTCGCCAGCGGAATAACGCTCGTGTTCGCAGACGCACGAGCGGATTTTGGGATCCTCACGCTCCTGAGGACGGCCGAGTTGGGGCCGTTCACATCGAGCGAAATCAGCATGCTGACCTGTGCTCTGGACGCGGTTTCCGACCGTCTCTCCGCGCTGCGCATGCAATCGCCCGAAGGACAGACTGCGGTACGAGCGGCCCGCCCCGAGGGGGATGTCACCGCGAAGATGTCTGAGGGAGCGTTTTACGTGCTTAATAGCGACCTCCAGATCGTTTTGGCTTGGAGTTCGGAGGATCAGCGACGGATCGCCCTGACCGGCCTCCAAACGCAGCTCGCAGAGCGTCTGCCGATCGTGTTGGAGGAGACGGTTCGCGAACTCACTTCAGCGTGGTCTTCAGACTCGGCGAAACTGCCCGGCGTCGCGCATCCCGTTCCATTTCTTGTCGTCCGGACGCAACCGATGTCCGGCCCGGCGGGGCTCTTTATCGGCGTTCGGATCGAGCGCTTTCAGCCGCCCAATTCACTGACCGGCGCGGCTACACGGTTCCACATTTCACCACGTGAGGTGCAAGTACTCGCGCTGCTCCTCGACGGCAATCACCTCGATCAGATAGCCGGTCAACTGCACATTACATCTTCGACCGTCCAAGATCATATCAAGAGCATGCTGGACAAGACTGAAAGCCGCAATCGCAGCGAGCTGATTGCTCGCGTTTTGGGCTGGGAGTCGAAACCGAGCGTTCCTCGCACATAACTGTCGGCCGCGGCGGCGCCGGCAAAGCCGTAGCCGACGATGATAACGTCCGCCGATTCGTCCCAAGTGCTCGGAACGATAGTGGGCAAGTGATTCGTTACAGACGCGGTCATAGATGGCTCCCTAACATGGATGGAGTGCGCCGTCGGCGACGAGCGCTAAGCGGCGAAGTTGCTGTTAATGGCCGGCCCGGAGCTTCGGTTTCATGCGGGCGGCTGTGCGTGCATCAGCAACGCGAAGCCCCGGCGCTCGGCGATTACCGCCTTGATCTTGTGCGCCAGACTGCGGTAGGATGCGGCACACTGCGATTCTGGAGCGAGGGCGAGCGGGCTGCCGATCAACGCCGCGCAACGCGCGATCGCGTTCTCATGCGGAAACGATTCGGTCACCGCGAGATGGCTTTGGCGCAATCCGTCCTCCAGCAGAGCCACATCGTCGCCGGTTCCGTCGGATTGCACGGCCACGACGAACACGTGCGCCGTGCCGGCCATCCCGCGCAGCTGGTTGACGACCGCGATCGCGTCGCGATCGGCACCGGGCAGCGGCCGCACCGGTACGATGACGACATCGGCGGCTACAATGGCTGCCCGACCCAGGAACGTGGTGTTTCCGGGTGCCGTATCGATCACGAGGTGGCAGTCGCGACCGAGCGCGTGCAGCCGATAGATCAGCAACGCGGTGCCGCCGCTGCGCGCGGCAAAACGCGTTTCGACGGCAGCGATGTCATCGGATACGGGAACGATTGCGAAGTGCTCGTTGGTTTGCCGGGCCGCATCGAGCACGTTGAAACTGCCCATATGGTCGGCCGGAAGCCGGCGCCCATCGATGAGCGCACCCAGCAGGTCGGTTTCAGGCGCGAAGCCCATGCGGCGCGTCGCATCGCCGCGTGGGTCGAGGTCGATCAGGACGGTCGGGAGATCGCTCGCGATCGTTGCAAGCGCGGCGGCAAGTGAAAGCACCGCCGTCGTCTTCCCCGTGCCGCCCTTGTTCGAAGCCACTACGATGATGCACATCGTTTGCCTCTTTCAGAGCCTAATCAAGTGGCCGCACTGTTCCCCATAGTGCAACGAATCGAACGCAATCGTCAGCGAAGAAACGATTACTGGAGTCGCGATCACCTCGTCAAACGATAGGCAGCGCCATGATGCGGTCGCGGTGATCGCCATCAGAGCGGAACGACGGTTACGGGGACGCGCGCCCGCTCGATGACCGCGGTCACGACGCTGCCGAGAAAGATGCGTTCTGCCGGAGGGCGCCCGTGGGTGCCGATCACGATCATCGGGCTGTTTCGGCGCCGTGCGTTTTCGAGGATCGCCTCGGCGACGTTTCCCTCGAGCGCCACGAGCTCGAAGTCGACCTGCGCCTCGCGTACGATCGCAGCGGCATCTTCGAGCACGTCCATCGCGGGCTTCGCATGCGCGCCGCTCTCGGCGACACAAAAGATCGAGAGTCCTTGCCCGTTCTCGCGAGCGAACCGGATCGCCATCTGCAACGCCCCCGCCGCGGCGCCGGAGCCGTCGAGTGCGACGGCGATCGGACCCCGGCAAGACAGCTCGTCGTCAACGTGCGTCACGATGATCGGCACATTCGTCGACTCGAGCAGGCCCTCGGCAAAGGTTCCCGCGATGAGCCGGGCAAGACCGATCCGGGAGTACGTGCTGATCACGATGGCCTCGGTCCGGTTCGCACGCACGCACCGGTCGATCGTCGAGGTCGTCGCGCCGTACCCGACGCTGCCGAGGGCAAAGAAGCCCCGCTCCGACGCGCGCGTGACGGCGCCGTCGCATGCGCTCCGTGCGGCGACCTCGAGCGCTTTCATCAGCGGATCGGAATTGAGCACCGCAGTTGGCGCTCCGTAGCAGGCCCCTGCACTGTCGACTACGCTGCAAAAATAGACGGCGGTCGTATCCGGCTTGAAGACTTCGAGCACGTAGGCGATGCATTGGTCGGCGGTCTCCGACAGGTCGACGGGAACCGTGACGGACTTAAACGGCACGATCATTGGGATGAGCGTAGCATGACAGCACCGGACGAACCATCCTCGAAAAGCACGATGCTCCGTGCACCCGGTTTTCCACGATATCCTACTGGGAGATGACCATCTCGGATGAACTCGTCATCGGGATGACCAGCGTCGAAACGAGCGGCACCAAAAAACGGAACGAATAATTCACGCGAACCCGCACCACGCAGCCGGCGCCGTTCCAGGGCGTGGCACTGCTGCTGCAGCCGTTCGCCGGGCTCGAGCAGGTGGTCGTCACCGTCAGCGCACTCGGAACGATCCCCGGCGATTGGCCGACGATGTACGCCTGAAGCGGGTCCGGACTCGGGCTGCCGCCAGGGCAGGCCGTCGCGCCGCGCACGATCGCGTAGCGCGAGCCGAGCCGCGCGTCGTCCGACACCAAATGATAGGTGTAGAGAGCTCGTCCGCAATCGATGATGCCGAACACCATCATCAATACCGCGAGGCTCACGACGGCGAACTCGGCGAGGACTTGCCCGCGCTCGGCATGCCGCGAACCGGCTCTCGCGGTCACTGCGCCACACGCATGATCGCCGTACCCGTAATCGAGATCGTTCGCAGCGACGCCGGCATCGGCGCGTAGTTGAAGAGCGACGGCATCGTGCCCGTGGTGACGACCTGCACGAAGACGACCTGATGGCTGGTCGAGCAATACGACGGCAGGCACGATGCGGAAACCGAGCCGTTCGCGCACTCGCACATGTGGCTGGCGACAGCCGTCACGGCGCTTGAGTCGGCGTCGGTCGTCGCGGCCGACTGCATCCCGGAATTGTCGAGTGCGGTGCTCAGATTCTGTGCGCCGTATTGCACGCCGGCGCGCGCGGCGCTCGCGACCCGGATCGCGAAGTCACCGGCTTGGCCCGCTTCCACGAGCCCGATGAGCACCAGCAGCAAGATCGGGGTCACGACGACCATCTCGACCAGCGCGGCACCGCGGCGGCCGCGTTTCGCGCGCGGCGTCATTCGGCGAGCACGCTTAGATTTTGACCGGGCACGGCCCCGCCGGACGGAAAGGTGAAGGTCGACGTGCTGATATTGGCGCTACCGACGATTATGCTCACCGCGCTGAAGTTTATGCCATTCGACGTGAGCGTCGCCGCTGGAGCGTAGACCACGCTCGGTGTGCCGTTCCCGAGGAAACCGCTCCAATTCAGGTTGTTGCTATTGCTCGGCGGCTGATAGATCAAGATGCCCTCCGTCGCGCCGCTGGTGGGCGCGGAGAGGTTGATGTGTGCCGTGTTCTGGATGTTGATGGCGCCGCTTGGAACGTACCACGTCACGCCGGTGCCTGTGAGCGTGCCGCCGTTGAAATTGACGCCCGACGTGAACACGTACACGCCGGGACTGAACGTGAGGTTCAAATTGTTCGCGTTGATCGGTCCGCAGTAGACGCCGGGATAAATCGTGGTGTTCGAGCTGGGGTTGAAGTTGGTATACGTGCACGGCGACGTCGCGGGCGGGTTCGCGGTGAGGTAGGCACAGCCCGCGATCGTGGGACAGGGGTCGGCCGTGGCGATTGCCGCTGCCGGCTGCGCGTTCGAAAACGTCACTTGGGAGAAGTTGTTGCCCGAACCCGCGTAGCCGATCCGTGACATATTCACCGTCGACACGTTGATGTTGAGCGAGCCGTTGGTCATCAAACCGCACGTCGGCGACGTGAGCGTATCGCTGCTGATATTCGACGTGCCCGTGCCGAGGAGGTAGAAGCAGTTGTTGGTCCGGTTGCGGTTGACGACGACGGCCCGGCTTTGCACCGTGGCCAGCGCCATGCCGAAGACGTTCTCAAAGAACGTGGGATACTTCGCCGAGACGATGACCTCGACGGCGTTGGCGTTGCCGGTGTTCGGACCGCTTGCCGGTGGGTTGTTCACCGTGACGACGATGGTCCCGCCGTTGTTGGTAAAGCCGTTGGCGGCAGCATCGCTTCGCGCCGCCGCGACGTAGCTGGAACCCGCGTACGGCAGCTCCGTTGCCCCCGCGATGGCCGCGCTGTCGGCCGCCGTTTGCGCGATGCGTTGCTGATAACGCAGATAGCCGACATCCACCGCCAGCGCTGCGGCACCGAGGAGCGGCACCAGCAGCAGCGCGACCAGCGGAATGATCTGCCCGCGCCGGGCGCTGCGTTTCACGCGCGCACGACGCTGTTTCGGCCGGCGTCCTTCGCCCGATAGAGCGCGTGATCGGCGCGTTCGAGGGCGGCGGCGGCGTGTTGCCCGGGCGCCGGAACGACGGAAATCACGCCGACGCTGATCGTGGCGAGGCCACGCGTCCCATCATCGTTGCGGAGAGCGGCTACCGCGGTGCGCAGCCGTTCGCCGGCCGAATAGGTCCCGTCGGCGTCGGAGCCCGGCAGGATCAGCGCGAACTCTTCGCCGCCGTACCGGGCTGCGATGTCGACGCCCGGCCGAACGCTTGCAGCGATGGTCGCGCCGATGCGGCGCAGACATTCATCGCCCGCCAGGTGACCGTAGGTATCGTTGTAGACTTTAAAATGATCGATGTCGGCCATCGCTAGACCGAGCGGCGTCTTCAAACGCTGAGCGCGGTGCCATTCGATCTCCAGCTGCTCGTTGAAGCCGCGCCGGTTGACGAGTCCCGTGAGAACGTCCGTCTGGCTCAACCGCGCCAATTGCTTGTTCGCCGTCGCCAGGGCCGCCGTGCGCTCTTCGACCTTCCCTTCGAGCGACGTATACAGCAACGCATTGTCGATCGAGACCGCCAGTTGGCCGGTGATCATCAACACGGTGTCGAGCCGGCTGGTCGAGAATGCGTCACGGCCGAGCCGGTTCTCGAGAAACAGCAACGCCCGCATTTCACCCTGGCTCAAAATCGGTACGACGAGCAGCGAGCAGTGCTTGAAGCCCGCAAAATACGGGTCGTGCGCAAATCGGTCGTCGAGCAGCGCGTCGGCCGAGAGCAACGGCACGCGCGTCCGCTCGACGAAGCGAAACACCGACAGTGGCAGCAGGGTCGAAGCCGCGGCATCGTCGAGCGAGCGCTGGGCCGCCCCGGTGGCCGGGATGAAGATCCACTGATCCGAGTCCTCGCGCCGCACGGCGAGGTTCACGTTGGTCGCACCGGTCAATCCCGCCAGCACGTCGACGACGCGCGCCGTGAGCGACCCCAGGCTCGTCTCCGAGCTCAGTGCCTGCGATGCGCGCAAGATGGCCACCATATCGACCGCATCGGCAACGCCGGCTTCCGCTCCGGAGTGCGCGCGCTCGCGAGTCGCATCGCGTAGAAATGGATATGCAAGCTCGAGCTGTCGCACTTTTGCGCCTGCACCCCAGTCGGCGTAATGCCCGTGCGCTTCGAGCAGCAGCGACCGACCGTAACGCATCAAGCCGTGACCGAGGTAGAACAGCGCGGCCCGCTCCTCCGTTAACGCCCGGTTCCAAGGCGCCAGTGTGGCAGGGATGTTCAGCAGTGCCGCCTCGAAAGCGCTGCTCGCTCCCTCGCTGTCGTCGAGGGCCCAGGCGCGCTCGGCTGCGATCAGACGCGCGGCATGCGCGTAGGAATCCGGTGCATCCTCAGCGCGATGTTGCAGCCAGTGCCGCGACCGATCAAGGGCTCGGAGGAGAGCTGGCCGACTCTGCGTCGAGGCACCGTGGATACGGCGCGCTAGGGCAAACGCATGGAGCAGGTGGACGAGCGCGGTCGACGGCGGTTGGACCGTTGAGATGAGCGGGAACGCGGAATCCGCGTGAACGATCAAATCGGCCGACCTGCCGAAGAGCGCGGCGCTCATCGCCCGCGCGATGTGATAGGAGAGCGTTGCCACCGGATTGCCCACCAGACCGGCAACGTGCGCCTCTTGACCGAAGGTCTGATCGGTGAAGAGCAGTTCCAAATCGGTCGTCGCCATCAGCGACCGCGCCAGCTGCCGATACGCGAGGTATGAGCTCCGTGCCTGGTCGTTCCCGCTTCTCACACAGAACGCGATGCCGGCATCAGCTTCGCGCAAGACGTCGTCGAGCGATGCCGCGGATTCCAGCAGCAACTGGATCGATGCAAAGTACGTGAAGCTCGCGAACTGCATGTCGCCGACCCGGATGAGCTCGTCGTGCGCGCGCTGCGCCTCGGCGATGCACGCTTGGAACGGTTCGAACCAATGCGCCAAACCGACCGAGAAATTGAATCGCGCGAGCGCCGTTCCCGCGTCGTAGCGCCGCGCTTCGCTCGCGCGGAGAACACGCCGGGTTATGCGGTAGGCCCGGTGGTAGTCCGCGCGCACATCGATCATGATGAAGCCGACGCAACTCAGCGGGTGGACCAGCGCTGCGCAGGGCCCGTGAGCGGTCCAGAGTTCGAAGCTCTTGAGGACGAGCCAGCGCACGCGTTCGTCGCCCGCGAAGAGTCCTGACGGCGCCAGCCGGCTAAGCAGCTTCGCCGCCGCGCCCACGCGCGCGTCTGCGGTCTCCGGGCGCAACGCATCGCGCGCTTCAGCGGTATCATCGTCGCACCAGGACGAGACCGCATCCAATTGTTCCTCGACGACGCGCGCAAGTTCTGCGGCTGCAGGGATGCCGAAACCGACCGCGGTCAAGAGATCGAGACCGAGCGTCATCGCACGGTCGCCGAGCATGCGGTTCGTCAAGCTGCTAATCTGGACGCAAGCGGAGTCGACGATGCGAAGCGGGTCCGGGCAGCGTTCCGCGAGTTGCGCGTAGACGGCGTCGGCTTCGGAAAAGCGCGCCAGCCGGTAGAGCGCCGCGTGCAACTCGGCTTCGAGCAGCGTTTGAAGACCCGGTTCCGCATTCGGAGTCGACCGCACGAGCACGAGCGCCGCGGACGTGAAGCGTTCGACGAGGCTGTCGTTGAAGCCGGCCCGCTCGCGCGCCGCCGCACGGCGGAACAATTCGCACGCGCGCAGCATTTCGGCCGGATCGTGCAGTTCGCCGGCAGCCGGAAGGTACTGTTCGGCAGCGCTGCCTTCGTATTCAGGAACGCGCAGCAGCCGCCGGGCGAGGACGAGGTGCAGTTTGCTCCGTTCGAGCACCGAAAGCCGATCGTACGCCGCTTGCTGGACGCGTTCGTGCCGGAACCGGACGCTTGCGTTCGCCTCGGTGAGTAGGACCACGAGGCCATCGTCGAGCGCCGGCTGCAGCGCTCGCTCCAGCGCTTCTGCATTCGCCAGATCCGCCGCCGACTGCAACAGCGCGAGCGCGATGCTGTTGCCGCCGAGGCACGCGCCGATCTCGAGCAATGTGCGCGTCTCGGGGGGCAGGGCGGCGATGCGGGTCGCGAGCAGATCGACGACGTTGCCGTGACCGACGTAGTGCCGAATCGTCTCCTCGTTCCACGTCCAGCCGGCGGCGCCGATCGTGAGCGCTCCGTCGACGCGCAACGCGTTGATCAGCTCGATGCTGTCGTACGGGTTTCCGGCCGTTCGCGAATAGACGATTCGAGCGAGGCGTCCCGCCGGCTCGGCAGCCAGCCGCAGCATGCCTTGCAGCAACGACTCGAGATCGGGAAGCCCGAGGTTGCCGAGCGAAAAGCGCGCCGGCATCACGCCGAGCAGCTTCCAACGCAGAAATGCCGCTTGCAGCACCGCGTCCGTACCGTCGCCGTTCGCCGCACGGTACGTCCCGATGAAAAGAAAACCGGGTGCGCTTGGCGCAGTGACGACGGCATCGAGGAACCGGAGCGCGGTGGCCGATGCCCATTGCCAGTCTTCGACCACGAACACGATCGGCCGCGCTGCCGAGGCGAGGCACTTGACCAAATCCACTCCGCCGTTGATGGCGTTCGGCGACGAATTCACCAGCGCTTCGAGTGGATCGGGTTCGGCGACGTGCGGGTCGACGCCGAGCAACATGGCCGCCTCCGGATACAGCGCGCCGGCATATGGTGCCGCGTCGCCGATCGTAGCCAGCAGCCGGCTCCGAAATTCGACCAGCACGTTCTCCGGCTCCGTGAGAAGCAGTCGGAATAGGCCCCGGAACGCGATCGCCACGGCGTCGGCTTCGGAATCGTGCTGCAGCCGGTCGAACGTACCCGAAACGAAGCAGCCGTCGTTCACGGTCACGAGCGATCGCAACTCGTTGACGAGCGCCGTTTTTCCCACACCGGCAGCGCCCTCGATCAGCAGCACGTTCGCACGGCCGGCAAGCGCATCGCTGAAGGCGCGGTCGAGTTCGGCGAGCTCGGTGTCGCGCCCCACGATGCGCGCCGGCGGTACGAGGCGTTGCGGAAAGTCGCGCTCGGCGAGCGGAAAGGCCGCCGTTACCCCGGCATTGCGCCGCTCGATGAGCGACACGAGATCGGCGGCCAGTCCCTCCGCGCTTTGGTAGCGCTGTTCGGGCTCTTTCTGCAGCAGCCGCATGATCAATCCGGAGAGCGCCGGAGAGACGTTCGGGTCGACGGCATCGGGAGCGACCGGCGTGCGCAACAACTGATCGCGGATGAGTCCGAAATCGTCGCCTGCGAACGGCTTCCGGCCGGTTGCGAGCTCGTACATGACGACGCCGAGCGAGTACAGATCGGCCCGCTGATCGACCGTCCGCCCCGTCCGTCCCGTTTGTTCCGGTGCCATGTAGGCCAGCGAGCCCTCGAAATCGACGGCCGGATCGATATCGACGCCATCTGCGACGCTGCTCGTAGCGGCGCAAAAATCGATCAAGATCGGCCGGCTCCCGTCGCGTGCGATCACGATATTCGACGGATTCACGTTGCGATGCACGACGCCGATGCGGTGCATCGCCGCGAACGTTCGCGCCAGTAGCAGCGCAAACTCGGGCAGCGCCGCGAGCGCGAACCGCTCGCCCCTCAGCGAGCCGGGAAGGCTCGAGCCGTGATCGTCGACGAGTGCGATGACGAACGGGCCCTGATCGGCAGAACTGAGTTTCACGACTCCGGCGACGCCTGACAGGCGCGCGAGCATCGCCGTCTCGTGGCGCAAACGCTTTGCCGCGTTGCGGCCGAGCGGCTCCTTGCACACGATGCTTCCGCCCGGCACGAAGCGGCGGACGACGCGCGAGCGATCGCTTTCCGAAAGCAGTTCGTCGCCGGCGATTGCGATCATCGCTTCAGCGGTGAACGCTTCCGACGGCAGTCAGGACGCCTCCGACCTGCCAGACCACGATGCCGACCATCACGACCAGCACGGCCGCGAAAATAATGAACCGCGATTTACGTATATCCAACGTTCCGCTCGCTTTCAACTCTTTGCACGCTCATCGTAAGTGACGAAAACGTGTTCAAACGTTGACGGAATGTCAACTTTGCCCGGTGCCCGGCACAAAGCGCGACAACGCCGCCCAGAGAGCGCATTATAGGCGAGGGGTGTCTATTGCCGATCGACGATACGATACACGCAGCGCTGGGTGAATCGCTGAGTGCCCTTTGGACCGCGCAATCGAACGTGCTCGAACTCCGCCAGGCTGCCGCCGACATCGAAACGGTCGCCCGGGCCGGAACCTGGACGCTCACGTTCGATACGGGCGCGTCGTGGTGGAGCCCGGGCCTCATCGCCCTCTTCGAACTTGCACCGGGCACGGCGAAGCCGTCGCGCGACGCGCTCATCGAGCGGATCTATCCGGATGACCGCGCCGGTGTGCTCGGCGAACTCGCCACCGCCACGGCCGATCACAACATGTTCGACCGCAGGTATCGCATGCTCACGGGCGGCGGTCAGGTACGCGACGTCATTTCGCGTGCACGCGTGTACTTTCACCCCAACGGACACCCATCGTTTGCCATCGGAACGCTGATCGACGTCACCACAAAGAACGCGGAACGGAAGCTGCTCGACGACTCCACGGCACAACTGCGCACGATGTGGGAGTATTTACCGGAAGGTATCGTCCTGCTCGCGCTCGACGGAACGATCGTCGATTGCAATCCATTCGCCGAGCAATTGTTGCACTTCACCCACGCCGAGATGCTCGGGCGCGATTTGATGATGCTTCATTCCCCGCTCGAGCGCGCGCGGATCGCGGCGATCATCAAGGACTGGAAATCGCCGATTGCATCGATCGAGACCGAGATGCTCACGCGCGAGGGGGTCATGGTGAACGTCGAGACCGGAACGAGCGGCGTGTTCCGTGCCAACGAACGCGACCTGGTCATCGTCAGCATTCGCGACATCCGGGACCGCAAGACCGTTCAGAAAGCGATGCTGAAACTCGCCGCGACCAACATCGTCACGGCGCGAACGGATCTCGCTCTCGTCCGCGCGCGGACGCGCGACGAATTGTTGCGTGCCGTCTGCACGTCGCTCATCGGTGCCTCGACGTTGCGCGCGTGGATTGCTGAACCCCTCCAAGATCAGCGGAAGTCCGGCCGCCTCGTGGCGTCGGCCGGTTTTCCTGAGGACGTCGCAGCACTCGACATTCGCTGGGATGCAGATCATCCCAATGGCCGCGGCGCGTTCGGACAATGTGTCCGGACGCGCTCGATCGTCCGCACGGCGATCGATCAGCCTGAGTTCTCTCCATATCAAAAAATGTCGAAGGCCACGGGCGTCGTTGCCGTTCTCGCCCTCCCCGTTGTCGACCGCGACGGGATTCTCGTGTTCATGCTCGGCTCGAGCGATTCAGAGGCTTTCGGCCCGGACGGAATCGTGCTCTATGAAGCTCTCGCCGGCGACATCGCGATGGGGTTACGCGCGCTGCTCGCGCGCGACGACGCACACTTGCGCGCGTCCGAACTCGAGGCCGCCCTCGAGGGAGCGTTGTCCGCGATCGCCGCGGCACTCGAGCGGCGCGATCCGGCAACGGCGGGCCACGAGCGGCGCGTAGCCGACCTGGCGCGCGAGATCGGAACCGAACTCGGGCTTTCTGAAGATCGGCTACGAGGACTCTACGTCGCGGCCGTGGTGCACGATATCGGCAAGATCGGCATTCCGGCCGAGATCGTCAACAAGCCCGGCTTGCTGACCGAACTCGAATACGCGTTCGTGAAACAGCACGCGCAGTTCGGTGCGGACATCATGCGCAACATCCCGTTTCCCTGGCCGATCGCCGAAATCGTTCATCAGCATCACGAATTCCTCGACGGCAGCGGATACCCACGCGGCCTGGCGGGCGACGCGATCCTGCTCGAAGCGCGGATCCTCACCGTCGCCGACGTGTTCGAATCGATGACGGCGTTCCGTGCCTATCATGTCGGCATCGATACGGATGCGGCACTGGCCGAATTGCGGAAACTCGCCGGCATCCACTTCGATGCGGCCGTTGTCGAGGCGTGCGCTCGCGTCATCGCTCGCGGGAAGTTCATCCCGTTCCCAGCGCCGAGCCAAATCCGGCCGCAACAACAGTTGGCGTGACGTGCGGCGTAGAGAGCAGCCGCCGGACCCGAATGCGCAACGGGCGTTCGACGAGATGATACATCGCGAAGCTCGCGGCCAGCGTAGCGCTGAACATCGCGGCAAAGAACAGCGGCGCAGGCAGACCGTGCACGTGCCGAAAGCCCGCGAGAACGAGCCAATGCACCAGGTAAAAGGCGAAGCTGACTCGCCCGAGCTGAACGAACAACGGGCGCGCGAGGAAGCGCGAGAGCAGGCCGCCGGCGTACGCCGCAGACACGATGAGCACCGACCAAGCCGGAACGAGATAGAGCGCGTAGAGCGCGACCGCCGGCAAACCCGGCGAGAGCGCGATCGACGCGACGACGCCGGCGACAGCCGCACCTTCGATGCCGGTCCACGGTATGCGCCGCACACCGGTCCGCGGTTGCGTGTGAAAGAAGATCGCACACAGCATGCCGACCGCGAAATCGACGAGGCGAACCGGTGGAAAGATATAGGATACCCACATGGAGACCGCGTGGGGCACGAGGAAAATTGCGGTCGGCACGCCCCAAACCAGCCCCGTGCCGGCAATGATTTTCCAGCCGCTCGCGCGCCCGAAGGTGCGCAGAAGCGAATGCGCGAGAAAGGGAAACACGACGTAAAAGAACGCCTCGGTCGAGATGCTCCACGCCGGTGAATTGATTCCGAGGCAAATCGTTCCGATGGGAATCCAGGCCTGGACGACGAGGATTTGTGCGACAAACGCCAAGCCGCGCATCAGCGGCGTCGACGCATTCCACTGCGGGTCGCCGAATGCGATCAGGACGGGTACGGCGATAACGGATGCCAGCACGTACGCCGGGTAGACGCGCGCGATGCGAGCCGCATAGAAATCACGCACCTGCGCCCATGCAACGTCGGTTTGAAAAATGTTCCGGTATGCGTACATCAAGATGAAACCGGAAAGGATGAAGAAGAAGCCGACCCCGGCTTGACCGAGTCCGTAGCGCCCAGCGAAGTCGCTCGTCGCCGGGCAGTGGTACACGAAAACGAGCGCGGCGGCGAAAAAGCGCAGTGCCGTGAGCGGCCGCAGTTCCGAGCGCTCTTCGCCTTCCGTTACCTGCACTATCTCTGCGGGGACCGTGGGCGCTCGAGCAATGCAGGGCGTACGTATAGGCGAGAGACAGCGTCGCTCGCGATCATTCGCCATAACCGCGGCTGCGTTCGCAGCAGGCTTTCGAGCGCGCCGTCCGGCCGCACCAGCACGGCGTCGACGCGGTAGCGCGCGAGAACGGCGTCCCAGCCCACGTTCCCGTGAAGCACACGCAAGTATGCGTTCCAAACGGCGAGCGGGTACGGATCGCCGCGACCGTCCATGAAGACCGTTGCCGACGGCTGCCGCCCGAGAAAAATGCTGCACCACGCGAAATCTTCGCAAAACACCCGGGGCTCCGAGCGAGCCCGCAGCAGGAGTACCGCACGGGTGCGGTCCGGCAGCATCGCGGCCGCTCCGGACGCGGCGTTCCAGGTCAGCGCCGCAATCACGGCGGCGGCCGCAACGGCCGCTACAACGGTTATCCATGCTGCGATGCGAGCGAAGAATGCGTCTGCTGGTCTACTCGGCCCGCATGGCAGCGCGGCAAGCGCGATCGGAGCGATCGCGAAGGCGAAGATCGGAACGTTCCGGACGGCGGCGAAGAGGAAGACCGTAAAGACGACGGCGACGATCCGGTCGCGCACCGGAGATCGCACGCCGAAGGCAACGAGCATCAGGAGCAACGGAAGCGCGCCGGCGGTGAACGCAACCGCACCGATGCTGGTCGCTCCCCATTCGGCGATCGCGGCTCGAATCGGACTCGACAACAGCATCGCAACGTAGCGTGGCAACGCTAAGCCAAGCGGCGTGCATAGCGTGGCCAGCGCCGATGCGGCGCCGACGGCCGATAGGGTGCGGGCGCTGCGCGACCAGGCGCCGTCGCGCACCACGGCCGCGCCGGCGAGCAAGAGCGCGATCGCCGGTGCGAGGTAGGCGCTCGCGTGCAGGTTCGCCCAGACCGCCGTCACCGGAACGACGAGCCACACGCCCGGCCCTTCGGCCTCGAGCAGCCACAGCACCAATGCGGATCCGGCCCACGCAACGACTTGCGCGCGAACGCCAAACGACTGGACCGTCGCGATCCCGCACAGCAGAATCGCTACGGACGTTCGCGTTGCGTGCAGGCCGCGCTTTCGACAACGCAGAGCCGTGAGGACCAGCGCCGACCCGACGATGAGTGCGCACGCGAGCGGAACGATCCAGGGCAGCCCGCGGTCGATCGTCCACGCCAAGAGCGTGGAGAACAGCCACTCTTGCGGCACCCACGGCGCCCCCGCAGCACTGAACGTCTCCGCTCCGAGCGCGCGCGGAATCGCATGTTCGCGGAGGATCCGTTCGCCGAGCCAATATTGCCACAGCCGATCGCCGTCGCCGGCCGGATATGCGATGGCGATGACGGCAAGACGTGCGACCACCAGCACGCCGCATGCCCAGGGTAGGAGTGCGGCGGGCGAAAGCGCCGCGAGCCGGTGCGCCACACCGTTCACGATTGAACGGCGACGGTCGCGTTCAGGCGATTTCGCGCAACGTCCGTCTCGGGTTGGGCGAACGCCGCGCTCGTGATGGCGCAGAGTCCGAGTGCGAGGCCGGCGATGGTCGGCAAGCGCAGCCACTCCATGAGAACGGATGACTTCGAGAGGACCTGTTGCGAAAACGGGCCCCAGCTCGTCTCCGCAAGTGCATCGGGCGCGCTCGCCTGCGCTGCGTAGTGCGCGTCGGCCGGACCCAAGCCGAGCAGCGCGCCGGCAACAAGCGACAGTGCGATACCCGCAGCGATCGCCGTCAGCAGCAGCCCCCGTCTGCGACCCAAGGTTGCCCCCGCAAACGCGCCGACCAGGACGGGAAAGCAGCCGGCCATGGCCGCTGAGCTCATGATGTTCCAGGGGATCATAGCAAATGTGATTCCGGTTGCCGCCATCGTACGGACGCGAGGATAGCGCGCAAAAACATACAGCATCGCCGGCAGAGCGACGACGAGCTGCTGCGAGTGCACGTGCACGCCGCCGAACACGGCAAATGCCGGGGGAATCACGACGAGCGCTGCGGCATCACCGGTCGCGCGCCGGAGCCGCATCGCGACCACGACGCCGGCGATCAGCATCAGCCCGTACATGAGTTCCCCGAAGTGGACCGCGGAAGCAGCTGCGATTCCAAACGACGTCAAAAGCGATGTCAGGCTGAACTGCCATTCGTACGCATTGGCGAGCGCGTGCGCCGGGATGACCTGGCTGACGTAGATGATGGCAGTGTATGGGCCGACGGCCGCGACCCCAAGGGCCGCGAGCAAAACCGTTCCCAGGGCGACGGGCAGGCGTGTTCGCGGCAGCGCGATCAACATCGCGGCCACTGCCGGAAGTGCCAGATGCGGCTCCATCGTCGTGATCAGCATACAGGCTGCCGCCACGTTCCAGCGCTGATGCCGCACGGCAAGCGCAGCTCCCGCGAAGGCCAGCAACACGAACGGCACCGGTTGCCCGGCGTAGTAAGTCACGCTGGCCGTGATCCCCGCGAACGCGAGATACAGCCAGAGCGACGGAACGGCGGCGACGCGGGCGTAGAGCACGATCGCTGCCGTCATGGCCGCGATGAGGAACAACTCGAAGCAGCCGGCTGCCAGCGGAAACGGGAGCGCCGCAAACGGGACGAAGAGCAGCAACGCATAGGGAGGCAGCGGAGCGGGTAGCGTCACGGAACGCATGCCGAGCGGCTCCGCCGGCGGACCCGCGACCACTTCGCATGACCGCAATGGTTGGTTCAAATACGGGTTCGCATGGTGCGCGATCACTTGTCCGGCGCAGTAAAACGCGCGGAAGTCGCCCATCAAATAGGTCGGTTTGGGTGGGTTCAAGGAGATCATCACGACAAGCAGGGCCGGCGCGATCAGCCACGCGAGCCGGTTCCCTAGCCGGAGCATGGGATCGCCGGACGCGCCCCGTTCACCGCGTCAGAATCGTCGGCGTCATCACGAACACGACGTCGCTCTGCTGAAGCTGATAACTCGTGGAGCGGAACAGCGGGCCCAAGATCGGCAGATCACCCAAGAACGGGATCTTGTTGATATTGCGCTGCTCGATGCGCTGCAATAAGCCGCCGAGCACGATCGACTCGCCGGCCTTGGTGATGACGTCGGTGGAGAGTTGGCTCGTCTTCAACGCCGGCACCACGTAGCCGCCGAGCGTCACGCCGTCGGTGAAATCGAGGTTCGAAACCACCGGCGTGATCAGCGTCTCCACCGCGCCGTCGGCGAGCAACGTCGGCGTCACCTTGAGCTGGACGCCGAAGTCCTTATACGTGATCGAGACGGCTCCGAGCCCCTGTGCGACCGGAATCGGGATCTGCCCGCCGACGAGAAAGGTTGCTTCGTGTCCCGGCAGTGTGAGCAAATCCGGCGACGACAGCAACTTGGCGTGGCCGCTCGTGAGAATCAGATTGAGCGTCGGTGCGAGCGTGATCGTCCGGAAAAAGCCGCCGATGTTCAACGCTTTGCCGATCGGCAACAACCCTTCGACGAGCGGAAACTGAGCGGCGCCGAGCGTGTACGTGCCGTCCGGATTGAACGTCGCTGATTGGAGATCGATGCCGAGATTGCGCAGCGCCGTGTCGTCGACCTCGAGCACATACACCTTGACGTCGACCTGGCTCACCGTGGCGGACTCGAGCCGGTCGATCACCTTCCCATCGGCGGAAAGATAGGGGCCGGCCAGCGAACGCACGCGGCTCAAGATGTTTTCCGCGGTCGTCCGATCGGCAACCGGGCCGCTTACGATGAGATCCCCTTTCAAGTCCGGATCCACGCGCACGCCGGCGGTCGCCGGATCCGCGCTGAGCTCGCTCTGCAACGGCGCGAGCGGCTGCGCGACGGTGACCGCGTTCACCACGATGTATTTGTTCGCCGCGGCGATCGGTTCGAAGCTGCCCAGCACCGCACCGATGCGCAGCATCTCCTGATTGCTGGGGACGCTTCCATTGACGACGAGTGCGTCGTCCACGGTCGTCACCCTGACCGCCGGATCGTTCACCGACGCTTGCAGGATCCGCCGCAGATCGTCCAGGTTTTTCTCGGTGACGGTCACGTCGTATTGGCGCCGGCCGGAGGACGTCCACACGAGCAGCGTCGTGTGTCCCGCGGTCTTCCCATTGATGATGATTTCTGCGTTGCCTACCGGAACGACGCCGGCAATGCGGCCGTCGCCGACCGCCACGCGCGAAACGTTCGGCGTCTGCATGACGAGCGACTGACCGGTTAGGATCGAGAGTGCGGCCGGCGGCTGCGCCGTTGCCGAGATCGGCAGACACGAACCGATCGCGATGAACGCGGCGCCGAGAAGCGCTCGCTGAACGTGTGGCATTCGTGAAGTATGCCTCACCGAAGCGTTGCCGAGGCGTTAACGCACTGTCAAGTCTGTCCTGCAAAGCATCGTAACCGGGCCTGCTCTGCTACGATGCCGGCACGATGCTATCAATCCGGACGTTCAGTTCACTGGCCTTCGCGACGCTCTGCCTGATAACCGGACCGGCGGCGAGTCGCGCAGCAGACACGACTGTTTCCCCGTTGACGCTTTCCGTCAGCCGAGCGGTCGGCGCCGACGCGGTCGTTCTCAACGGGACGTCGCGTGCGTCAGGTCCGCTCGAAGCGACGCTCTACGCGACGTTTTCACGCGACCTACCGACCGTCGTTCTCAGTCGCCAAAACCTCGCGGTCGGCGCGGATGGGACCTTCGGCGCGACGATTCCTACCGCTCCGGCCTTCTTCCGCGATGCGATCGTCACGGTCATCGTCCGATCGCTCCACGACAATGTCTCCGCCACGGCGCACCTCTCGGTGGCCGCGCCCAACGTCGACACCCCGGCGGACGCCAACCCTCACTGACACGCGCACTCTTAAGGAGCTCCCAATGCTTACTACATTTCGATCCATTCTCTCCGACGAAGCCGGACAAGGCCTCGCCGAATACGGCCTCATCCTCGGTTTGATCGCCGTCGTCTGCGTCGGCGCCGTCGTTTTCCTCAGCGGAAAAATCCAAACCATTCTCAGCAACGTCGGAAGCGGAATCTAGCACACGCCGACATGCGCTCGGATGTTTCAGGCCAAGGCTTGGCTGAGTATGCCTTGATCCTCGGGCTGGTCGCCGTCGTATGTTTCGTCGCAATCCGATTCCTGAGCGGATCGATCCAGGGTATTCTCAACCACCTTGGGTCGAGTCTCTAAGTCGTTACACGCAGGTGAACGTGCTCTCTGATATCGTCCTCGTTATCGCCACGCTGTGCGCAGCGGTCATCGACGTGCGTGTCCGGCGCATTCCAAACGCGCTCACGGCGGCGCTCGCCGTCATCGCCGTCGGGATCCACGCGAGCCGAAGCGTGGCCGACGCCGCGCTCGCGATCGTGGCCGGACTCGCGGCATTTGCACTCGGCGCGATCGTCTTTCGCCTCGGGTGGTTCGGCGGCGGCGACGTGAAGTTGCTTGCCGCCGCCTGCGCTCTCATCTCACTTCCGAACTGCGTCGCCCTCGTTGCGGCGATCCTCGCGATGGGAGCAATCCTCGCACTGGCGAGTGCGACGATGCAGGGCCGGCTCATCGCACTGCTGCGAAGCACCGCTTCCGTCGCGGCGCACGGTGCGCCGACCGAACGCTTCGCGCTGCCCTACGGCGTAGCCATCGCGGCCGGTAGCGTCGTCTATACCGCGTGGTCCTTGTTCCCGTCACTGAAGTCCGTGTCATGAAGGGGCGGCGGATTCCGTTGATCATCGGCCTCCTTCTTGCGCTCGGTACCGGCGTGCTGCTCTTGAATTTTCTGAGTTCATTGCGTACCCGCACGATCGCTCAATCGAAGATGGTGTGGGTCGCGACGCACGACATCGCCGCGCGCATGCGTATCGACGCCGACGCCGTCACGCAGGAGTCCCGATCCGGCCCGGACCTCGACCCCGACGCGATTACCGACAAAAAAAGCGTCGTCGGTCGCTATACGCTGATCACGATACCGGCCGGCAGCGTGCTGACAGCCTCAAAGGTCGGGGAGATCGGCTCGTTTGCCCTCCCCGCGCGCCTGCCGCCGGGGATGCGCGCCATCAGCATCGCGATCGATCGGGTAAAGGGCGTCTCCGGCTTGATTCAGCCGGGCGATCGCGTCGACGTGATCGCCGTTCCTCCGCGCGTCGGTATCGAAACGCCGATCGGCTCGGCCATTCTGCGTGGCGCGCTGGTGCTCGCCGTCGGCAACGAAACCGAAACCGCGCAAGCGACGCCGAGCCCCGGCAACGAGGATCTCACCACGGTGACGCTCGCCGTGACCCCGGGTCAAGCCGACGTGCTCGCCTCCGCGGATATCAATACCGTCCTCCGTCTCACGCTGCGCTCGCCGAACGAGCCCATCGGGGCCTTCCCCGCCGAACCGCTGCAACTCGGCATCCCGCCACCCGAAAGCGAGCCGCAGGCGCAAGTGCAGGCACCCGCCGCAGCGAGCGCCGCCACCGTCGCGCCGGTCCGGCCGGCGGCCGGTGCTCCGCGCAGCGGCGTCGTGCTGATCGACGGCGACCGCATCGTCACCGGTACCGATCTCGGAAAATGAGCGCACGGATCGTCGTCGTCGTCGGCGCCAAGGGCGGCGTCGGCGCAACGAGTATCGCGATCGAACTCATGGAGAGCGCGCCTTCGACGGCGCCGCGCATCATCGTCGACGCCGACCTGACCGGCCGGCGCACGATCGGCTTCTGGTACGATGCGACGGGCGACCTCGATATCGTTCGTGCACCTGGTTCGCCGGCGGTTGCCCGGAAGAAGGGTCTGACGATCGTCGAGTTCACGCGCGTCTACGAAGACGGCTTCGAACTCCAGGCCGCAAAGGTCGAGAGCGACGTGGCACGCTTCCCGTTCGGTGCCAACGTGATCGTCGACGCACCGCAGCCCTTCGCCGCCGTCGTGCGGCCCTTCATCTCGAATGCGACCGCGATCGTCATGGTCACCGAGCCCTCGCTGCTCGGCAGTTCCGCGGCGCACTCGATGCTCAGCGCAATGGAGCGCTTCGGATTTCCCCGCGACCGGATCGGGCTCGTGCTCAACAATCCGCGCGGCGTCCACGATCTCGGGAGCGATGAGGTCGCCAAAGCGCTCAAGGTCAAAGTCATCGCCGATCTGCCGCTCAACACCGATCGAACCTACGCGCGCACGTTCAAGACGTTCGTCGCAGCCGTCGCCGCGTATCCCAGCGTCGAAGACATTCCGAACCTGCGCCAGTCGACGGCACGACCGCTCGGCGATCGTCGCGACGGGCCGCGCAGCTATCCCGTCACGGTCCCGGCTCCCCTCGCGCCGCCGCCGAAGCCGCTCCCCGAAACTCCGATCGCCGGCGCCACGGCTGCCGTCGTAGCGGCGCCCGCAACCGCGGGTCCCAGCATCCCGGAATTGACACCGGCGCTGCCCATCGCAGCGCCGCCCAGTATGTCGATTGCGAATGAACGCCTCAAAACCGAACTCCACGGCGTGATGATGCGCAAGATCGATTTCTTCAGCGCGGCGCGCGCGCATACCGACGCCGGCACGATGAAGGATCTGCGCTCGCAGCTCGAGACGATCGCGAGTGAATTTCTCGCCGCGCAAATCAGCATTACCTCGGCCGAAGATGCCTCGCGCATCGCACGCGAGGTGATCGAGGAAGCACTCGGATTCGGCCCGCTCGAGAGCTTGCTGCACGATCCGAACGTGACCGAAATCATGGTCAACGGCGCGAAACGCATCTATGTGGAACGCCACGGCCGCATCGAACATACCGAGAAGCAGTTCGTCGACAACAACCAACTGCGGCTGGTCATCGAGCGGATCATCGCGCCGTTGGGCCGGCGCCTCGACGAATCGAGCCCGATGGTCGACGCGCGCATGGCCGACGGCTCGCGCGTCAACGCGATCATCGAACCGGTGTCGGTCGACGGTCCGACGCTGACGATACGGCGCTTCGGTACGCGCCGCTTCACGATTGACGACTTGATCAAGATCGGCGCGATCACGCCGCCGATTGTTGATTTGATTCGCGCGTCGATCGAAGCGCGCCTCAACATCATCTTCAGCGGCGGCACCGGCTCGGGCAAGACGACGCTGCTCAACGCGTTCTCGTCGTTCATCCCGCACTCCGACCGGATCGTCACGATCGAAGATACCGCCGAACTCAAACTCAACCAGGCGCACGTCGTGCGGTTGGAAGCGCGGCCGCCGAACCTCGAAGGCAAAGGCGAGATTTCCATTCGGGATCTCGTGCGTAACGCGCTACGGATGCGGCCCGATCGTATCATCGTCGGCGAGTGCCGCGGCGGCGAAGCGCTCGACATGCTGCAGGCGATGAACACGGGCCACGAGGGTTCGATGACGACGCTCCATGCGAACTCCGCGCGCGACGCCTTAGCCCGTATCGAGACGATGGTGATGATGGCGGGCTTCGATCTTCCGATGCGCGCGATCCGGGAACAGATCTCGAGCGCCGTTGACGTCATCGTTCAAGTCTCGCGGCTGCGCGACGGATCGCGCCGTCTCGTCAGCATCTGCGAAGTGGTCGGCATGGAGGGCGATGTAATCTCGACCCAGGAGTTGATCCGCTATCAAGAAGACGGCATCGACCCGAAGGGAAACGTCGTCGGCAACTTCCAGGCGTGCGGCGTGCAGCCGGAATTCCTCAAGCGCTTTGGCGAGCTCGGGATCCAATTCGATCCGGTTTTGTTCAATACGCTTGGTCCCATAGCTCCGAAGGCTCCGTCATGGCTGCGCTGACGCCGCTGGCGGTAATCATCCTCGGCATCGCCGCCGCGATGGTTCTCTTCACCAGTTCGTGGACACCGATTTCGCGCCGCATCGAGGGCTTCGCTAACAGCTTCAGCGGCGACATGGAAATCGTCGGAATGACGATCGCACCGGCCCGCCTGGTCTTCATCGTCGTCGGTGCGGGATTGGCACTGTGGCTCGTCGTCCTCGTCACGCTTTCGCCTCCGCTCCTCCTCGGCGTCGGCCTTCTCATCGCATGCATCGGCGGCGCGCTGTTTTTCGCACGCACCTACGTCGAGCGGCGCAAGGCCGGGCGAATCGCCAAATTCCAGGATCAGCTGGAAGGGTCGTTGCGTACGATCGCGGGCGGGCTGCGCGTCGGACTCGGCATCCAGCAAGCGATCGTGATGGTCGGCGAGCAAAGCCGCGATCCTGCACGGTACGAGTTCACGCGCGTGATCGGACTCACCAACATGGGCATGAGCATCTTCGACGCTTTCGATCAGCTCGCGCAGCGCATGAGCAATCCCGAAACGGGGATGCTGGCGCGGGTGATTCGCGTTCAGGCGCAGACCGGCGGCGACCTCGCAAGCGTGCTCGAAAACCTCGCCGACACCATCCGCGACCGCCGCCGCCTCACTCGCCGAGTGAGCGCGATCACCGCGCAAGGCCGCGCGACCGGGTGGCTGCTGGGTCTGATACCGATCGGCGTCGGCCTCTTTCTCGTCGTCGCGGAGCCGCAGTTGCGAGACGCGTCGCTGCACACCCCGCTCGGACAGATCTTCCTGGCGACGTCGCTCGGACTCGACGCTTTGGCGATCGTCACGCTCATGCAGCTCACGAAGCTCAACGCCTGATGGCGGCCATGAGCCCGATCGTCATCGCGATCGTCGGAGCGATCTCGGTGTTCCTGATCGGCGCGTCGCTGATACCGGCTCGTAGCCTGCTTTCGAAGCGCCTCGAGCGCCTCGAACAGATTCCGGCACGGTCGGTGCTGACGCGCAACACGATGATCGAACAGGTCATCTCGAAAGAGCATCGCTCAAATCAGCAGCGCTGGCTGCTCGAAGCCGGCTGGTACCGCGTCTCGCCGACCGCAATGTCGATTCGAGTCATCGGCTCGATCGGGGTCGGCATCGCGGTCGCCATATTGTTGCTGCTGGCGCTCGGTACCCAGTGGTATTCGCTGTTGCTGGCCGTTCTCGTAGCGCTCCTCGCCTGGCGCGCCCCCTACATCGTGCTGGGGCGGGCGATCAAGACGCGGCGCGAAGACATCTCCCGCCGGCTGCCGGATTTTCTCGATCTGCTCTCGTCGTCCGTTGCTGCCGGACTCTCGCTCAACTCGGCAATGATTCAAACGGCGCCTGCCATAGAAGGCGCGCTGCGGCAAGAACTCGACTCTTGCCTTTCCGAAATTCGGCTCGGACGCGCGCGCACCGATGCGTTGGTGGCGATGGCGGATCGCATGAACGAGCCGCAAACCACCACCATGGTGACGGCATTGGTCCAAGCCGAGAAGCTGGGCTCGAACATCGCGCAGGTACTGCAAGCGCTCGCGAAAGACACCCGCGAGCGGCGCTGGACGTCGGCTGAAGAACGCGCGGCGCGTTTGCCGATTCTGATGCTCCTTCCGATGGCCCTCTTCATGCTGCCGTCGCTGTACTTGATGATCTTCGGTCCGGTCGCCGCGTATCTCTACGCGCAGCAGCACCCATGACGACGGTAGTTGCGCTGCAAGCCGCCGCCGCGGCGGTCCTCTGCGGCGCTGTTGCCTGGTGGGGCAGCGTGCTCGGTGCGAGGCTGGCTCGTGCACAGCCGCCACTCGACGATGCACCGCCACCGGTGCGCTATCGGCAGTGGCCGTTCGTCGTGCTCGGAAGCATCGTTGGTGCGGCGTCGGCGCACGATGTCGCGACCCCGGAGGTGCTGCTGATCGCGGTCGTGATCGGCTTACTGGCCGCCTGCGCCGCCGCTGACCTGCGCTGCGGAATCATTCCGGATCGGTGCAGTCTGGGTGTTCTCGCACTTGTTCTCATTGTATCCGGTTTTCGCCACGACTGGTACCCGGGGATCGGCGCAGCGGTGCTCGCGGTCGCCTTCGCTTGTACGGCTCTCATTTCACGCGGTCGCGGCATGGGTTGGGGCGACGTCAAACTTGCCGCGGCCGGTGGGGCACTGCTGGGTCCCGCCGATGCAGCGCTGGCATTTGCCGCTGCCGCGATGCTCGCATATGCGCTGGCGCTTCGAGCCGGGCGCGCGTCGCAGCCGATCGCCTTCGGACCCTATCTCGCCGCCTCGACTGCAATCGCCCTCGCCTTTCAGAGGCCGGTGTAGGATCGTGAGCTTACTCAAGAATGCCCTCACGGGACACGTCATTGCCACGCGCGTCGACCGCGCCGATTCGTTTCTGCACCGCGCGCTCGGCCTGCTGGCGCGACCACGGATTCGGCCTGACGAAGGCCTATGGATTGAAAATTGTTCGGCGATTCATACGCTGGGCATGCGCTCGTCGATCGACGTCATCTTCATTGACGGCGACCGGCGGGTCGTGCGCGTCGCCCCGCGCATCGCGCCCTTTTGTATCGTGCTCACGTGCCGCAAAGCCCGCTCCGTAATCGAACTCGGCGCGGGTGCGCTCGAACTGAGCGAGGTCCTCGTCGGCGACCTGCTCGAACTCGTCGGCGCCTAGCCGTTCGTGCGAATCGCCGTGAGACTACCGAGCAGCAGGCGCGCGGGAACCGAAGCCGGCGGAGCGGGGGCTCGGACCGGCGTGCGCCGCTCTTCCGCGAGCCCCGAGCAGACCGTCTCGAACATGCCCACATATTCGGCCACGCGCGACGTCAACGCAGCGTCCACAGATTCTGAAGCAAGCAGCGAGCCGCCGTAGATGCGTTCCGCGGCGCGGAGATGGCGCATGCGGCCGGCTCGCTCACCAACGGCCTCGTCGAGCAGCGCACATCGCACGTGCTCTCGAAAGCGCCGCGCATCGACGTGCACGTGCTGCAAGTCGAGCGTTACAACGCCGCGGCTCGTGAAATAACGGTCGACATCATCGCCCACAATTGCGGCAAAGGCGCGGCGCAAACGGCAGAGCGTCGAACGCACCCCCTGTGATGCGACCGCCGCAGGCAGTCCGGGCCAAAAGGCTTTCTTGAGTTCGGCGCGCGTCGCGCTTCCGTCCGCGGCCAGTGCCAGAAAAACGAGGACGCTTTGATCGCGCCGGCGACCGAACACGACGTCGTTCGTGCCGATGCGGCACTGAAAGCGGCCGAGGAGCGTCACCGACAACGGCTCGAGCAGCGACTTCGCTTTCGGCTGAACCGCTGCGTCTATGACCAATCGGCCGAGCAAACGAAACGGCGTGAGGCGCGTGCGCGTCCGCACGATCGGACAGCCCGCGCGTTCCAATTTGGCTAAGACCGGTTCCGATGACGCACCGCCCGCGGCGATCGACTCCATGAACCGGCGCCGCAGCATGGCGTCCGGGCAACTGTCCGATGCGACGTATTCGAGCATCAAATCCGCGTTGCGTTCGCTCCAGCGTTCGAATGCGCCGACGAGATACGGTTGCCGTTCCGCGGCGTCACGGACGATCCAGGTCAGCGCGAGCGGCCAGCCGTCCGTGACGTGGAGCAAGTCCGTCAGGTCGTCGGGCTCAAACGCGACGCCGCGGGAGATCGCGATCTGCTCCGCTTCGGCGAGGGTGAATGCCAAATCCGACGTTCCGACGACGCGCACGCGGCCGCTCGCGGCAAGGGCACCCGGGTTGAGCAAACGCGGCGACCGGCCGGCGACGGCGATTCGCAGACTCGGATGAAGCCCCTCGGTCATCGTCCGTACGAGTTCTTCAAGTGCCGCGGGGTCCGCGCGATCGGCATCATCCACGATGAGCCACGGCGCCCCGACGGCGGCTGCCAGCCGCTCCCGCAGATCGCCGACGGAGCGGATATCCCGGCCGCGGCAGATGACGCTTCCCGGCGCGCCGGCGACCAACGCGTTCAGCAGCGCCGACTTGCCCATCCCCATTGGGGCACACAGCGCGACGGCGCCGCCTGGTTTGACGTCGTCGAAAGCGGGCTGAAACCGCCCGCGGAGGATACATTGCGTCATCGCTCCAACCCGCGGAGCGCCGCTTGTTCCATCGTTGCTCCAAGCGCAAGATGCGGTGCCCGGTCGCCGCTTTGCCAGGGGGTCAAGGATACGCTATCACGCTTGCTCGTCCGTGCCTATCGTGAAAAAACGGGGGGGTTCCCGGGCAGGACGACACCGATTTTGCTCCGCCCACGATGCCGCATCGTGCAGCGACCCCGCTTCATACGAGTCGACTCATCAACTTCAGGTGCGGGTATGCTCTGCCCACGCGCTAACTGGCCGCTTCGCGCGCTATTGCTTCACGGTACCGGCTGCTCCACGCGGTAGCGAGCGTCGATCGGATTGGCTGTCGTGGATGGGCGCTCCGAGATGCTCCACGCAGGTCACAATGGCGCGATCCAAGTTCTCGTTGCACAAAGAAAGCGAGACGGGTGCTCGTTGCATTGAAGAAAGCCGACGGTGGGACTCGAACCCACGTTTGGTTGCTTACAAAGCAACTGCAGTCGCCGCTGTGCCACGTCGGCCTGAGGATATCTCATTCCGTAACGACGGGTGGCTGTCCCTCGACTGCGCTCGGGATGACATTGGGGGCCGGGGTAGGACCGGGTTCGATTCGGGCCGTACTGTAGGCGGTCGACCTCGTGGGTAGGTGGTCGAGTGGTTAAAGGCACCAGGCTGTAAACCTGGCCCGCTTAACGCGGTACGTTGGTTCGAATCCAACCCTGCCCACCAGTCCGGACGC
>Ga0182030_10000925_pt1 | contig 58510 bp, 49 predicted proteins | sample 812S3MmetaG_FD_121299 | JGI IMG/M metagenome (GOLD analysis project Ga0182030, IMG submission 121299) | Permafrost microbial communities from Stordalen Mire, Sweden - 812S3M metaG (Illumina Assembly) | ecosystem: Environmental > Terrestrial > Soil > Wetlands > Permafrost | place: Sweden... | reverse complement strand
TCATCGGGTTCGCCCTGGCGATGCTCGGACTCATTTGGGCACTGGAGCGCGCATGAACGTCACCCAAGACCTCTTACTCGCCGTGGCGGTGCTGATGTTCCTTTACATCGGCTACGCCATGTTCAAACCGGAGAAATTCTAAATGTCATTCTTCTTCACTCTCGTGGCCCTCGTGGTCACCCTCGGACTCACCTGGCGCTACCTCGGGTCGTACATGGCCGCCGTTTTCGACGGCCGCGTGCGCTTCCTTGGCTTCGTCGAACGTCCCGTCTACCGACTGCTCGGCACTAGCCCGGAGCAGGAGCAAACCTGGAAGCGCTACGCCGGTGCGATGGTGGTCTTCTCGGCGGTATCGATCCTCTTCACCTACGTGATCTTGCGTATCCAGGGCTCCTTACCCCTCAATCCCCAGCACCTGGGCGCCGTTGGCTCGGCACTGAGCTTCAACACCTCGGCGTCGTTCGTGACGAACACCAACTGGCAGAACTACGCCGGCGAAACCACGATGTCCTACTTCAGCCAGATTGGCGCGTTGACGGTGCAGCAGTTCGTCTCTCCGGCGGTCGGCATCGCCGTGGCGATCGTCATTGTGCGCGGTTTTCAGCGTAAGAACTCGGCCACGATCGGTAACTTCTGGGTGGACATCACGCGTTGCTTGTTCTACGTCCTCTTGCCGATCGCCTTCGTGTTCGGCATCATCTTCGTCGGCGAAGGTGCGGTCATGACCCTCGCGGGCACTGCGTCCTTCCACGACGTGCTCAATCAGGTCACCCAGACCATCGCGCGCGGACCCATTGCCTTCATGGAATCCATCAAGCAGCTCGGTACCAATGGCGGTGGATTCTTGAATGCCAACTCCGCCACGCCGTTCGAGAACCCGACGGGCTTCACCAACTTCCTCTCGATCTACCTGCTGTTATCGATCCCCTTTGCACTGACCTACACCTTCGGCAAGATGGTGGGCAGCGTGCGTCACGGCGTGGCACTCCTCTCGGTCATGGTGCTGCTCTTCGGTGTCTGGGTGGGCTTCACCAGTTACGGCGAACACCAGAACAACCCGGCGGTCGCCGCGGCGGGAATCCACTCGACGGTCGGTAACACCGAGGGCAAGGAGGTTCGCTTCGGCGACACGTCCACGGCCCTCTTCGGCGTGGCGTCGACCATGACCTCGACCGGCTCGGCAGACGCCTCGTACGACTCCTTCACGCCCACCGGCGGCATGGGCCTCCTGACCGGCATGATGCTGGGCGAGGTGACCCCCGGCGGCACCGGTTCGGGCCTCTACACCCTGCTCATCTTCGCCATCATCGCGGTGTTCATCGGAGGACTGATGATCGGGCGCACACCGGAGTATCTCGGTAAGAAGATCCAGGCCCGGGAGGTGAAACTCGCCGGGCTGGCGGCCCTCGTGATGCCCATCGCCGTCCTGGTCTTCACCGCCATCGCTGTATCGGTGGCGGCGGGACGGGCGGGACCACTCAATCATGGTCCACACGGCTTCACCGAGATCCTCTACGCGCTCACCTCCCAGGGGAACAACAACGGTTCGGCCTTCGGTGGCCTGACGGGTAACACCCCCTTCTACAACATCATCGGGGCCATCGACATGCTGCTGGGTCGCTTCGGGATCATGATTCCCGTCCTGGCCTTGGGCGGAGCGCTCGCGGCCAAGAACGTGGTACCCGAATCACTGGGCACGTTCCGCACGGACAACGGCATGTTCGTGGGTCTCACCATCGGCGTCATCCTCATCATTGGCGGTCTCACTTTCTTCCCGGCCATCTCGCTGGGACCCATCGTCGAACAACTCAGTCACGGAAGGTTCTTCTAATGTCTCAAGTCCTCACCCCGACGAGCGAGTCGACCTCGCACGGCGTCGCCAAGGCACGTGGTCTCTTCGACCCCGAGATCCTGCACCAGGCGTTCTTCGACGCCTTCAGGAAGTTGGACCCACGGGTCCAGGTGCGCAACCCCGTCATGTTCGTCGTCCTGGTGGGGTCGATCGTGACCCTCCTCGAGGCGATCGCACACCCGGGCACCTTCACGATCTCGATCACCGTCTGGCTGATCCTGACCGTGTTGTTCGCCAATTTCGCCGAAGCCATGGCCGAGGGTCGCGGCAAGGCGCAGGCGGACACGCTGCGCAAGATGCGATCAGAGACCGAGGCACGACGTCTGCTCCCTGACGGTCGCGAAGAACTGGTACCCGCCGCCAACCTATCCAAGGGTGACACCGTGGTGTGCGAGGCCGGCGACGTCATCCCCAGTGATGGCGAGATCATCGAAGGTATCGCCTCGGTGGACGAGTCAGCCATCACCGGAGAATCGGCACCGGTCATCCGCGAATCGGGTGGCGACCGTTCGGCCGTCACCGGCGGCACCAAGGTCCTCTCGGACCGGATCGTCGTGCGCATCACGGCGGAGCGTGGTCAGACATTCATCGATCGAATGATCAACCTCGTCGAAGGAGCGAATCGTCAAAAGACCCCCAACGAGATCGCCCTGACCATCCTTCTCGCGGTGCTCACGATTGTCTTCATACCCGTCGTCGTCACCCTCCAGCCCTTCGCCGCCTTCGCGGGCGCGACCGTCTCGGTGGTGGTCCTCGTGGCGTTGCTGGTGTGCCTGATCCCCACGACCATCGGCGCGCTGCTCTCGGCCATTGGCATCGCGGGCATGGACCGTCTGGTACAGCGAAATGTGCTGGCGATGAGTGGGCGTGCCGTGGAGGCCGCGGGCGACGTGCAGGTGCTGTTGCTCGACAAGACCGGCACCATCACGCTCGGTAACCGCATGGCGGCCAACTTCTTCCCCGTCGAAGGCCACAGTGAGCAGGAGGTCGCCGACGTCGCTCAACTCGCCTCGCTGGCTGACGAGACCCCCGAGGGCCGCTCCATCGTGGTGCTCGCCAAGGAGAACTTCGGCATCCGTGAGCGTCAGCTCGATGAGTCGCACGTGTTCGTCCCCTTCACCGCGACCACTCGCATGTCGGGACTTGACATGGGCGAGCGTCAGATTCGAAAGGGCGCCGCCGAGTCGGTCAAGCGCTGGGTCACCGAGCAGGGTGGGGCCGTCCCGAGTGACCTCGACGCCATCGTCGAGCGAGTGTCGCGTGCGGGATCTACACCGCTCACCGTGACTGACGGCGCCACGATCCTGGGAGTCATCGAGCTGAAGGACGTCGTCAAGCAGGGCATCAAGGTCAAGTTCGAAGAGATGCGCAAGATGGGCATCCGCACCGTGATGATCACGGGCGACAACCCTCTGACCGCTGCGGCCATCGCCCAAGAGGCCGGTGTCGACGACTTCCTGGCCGAGGCCACGCCCGAGGCGAAGATGGCGCTCATCAAGCAAGAACAAGAGGGTGGAAAACTCGTCGCAATGACCGGTGACGGTACGAACGACGCACCGGCCCTGGCGCAGGCCGACGTGGGCGTCGCCATGAACACCGGCACCACCGCCGCCAAGGAGGCCGGCAACATGGTGGACCTGGACTCGAATCCGACCAAGTTGATCGACATCGTCGAGATCGGCAAGCAACTGTTGATCACGCGTGGCTCGTTGACGACGTTCTCCATTGCCAACGACATTGCCAAGTACTTCGCCATCATCCCGGCACTGTTCGCGGTGAAGTACAAGCAACTCGGCGCGCTCAACATCATGCACTTGCACACGCCACAAAGCGCCGTGCTGTCCGCCATCATCTTCAACGCGCTGGTCATCATCGCGTTGATTCCCCTGGCGCTGCGCGGTGTGAAGTTCCGGGCCGCTAACTCCTCGGCCATCCTGCGTCGCAACGTCTGGATCTACGGCGTCGGCGGCGTGATCGTGCCCTTCGTGTTCATCAAACTCATCGACCTCGTGCTCGTCGCGCTGCACGCCTACTAAAGAGAGACATCATGCTCGTTCACCTCCGCCGTTCCTTCACCATGTGCATCATCTGCTTGGTGTTCTTCGGCTTCATCTACGCCTTCGCCGGCACCGGTGTCGCCCAACTGTTGTTCAAGTTCCAGGCCAACGGCTCGATCACCGCCAATGGTTCGACGCTCATCGGTCAGAATTGGACCAGTCCGAAGTTCTTCCACGGACGCCCCGACGATGCGGGTCCCTACGCGGCCAACGCCAAGACGGGCGCGTCGGGCGGTGACAACCCACTCGTGGCCAACGGTTTTCACGGCTCCTCGGGCGCGTCCAACCTCGGTCCGCGCTCCGCGCTCTTGAAGTCGAACACCGAGGCGCTGGTGGCCTACTGGCACTCCCTGGGCGTCAATCCGACTCCCGACTTGGTGACGACGTCGGGCAGCGGCTACGACCCCGACATCTCACCTCAGGACGCACTGGTGCAAATCCCCATGGTGTCCAAGGCCACGGGCCTCTCGGCCACGACATTGACGGCCCTGATCACTCGCGAGACGCACGGTGCACAATTCGGATTCCTTGGGGCCAGCTACATTGACGTGCTCCAACTCAACGAAGCCCTCGCGAAGTTGGGCTAGGTGTTCCTCGTCGACCACGTCGGGCGGTACCGCAGGCGCTACTCCCCCGGCGCGTCATTGCTGGTGCCGCTGGGCGTGGCGGCGGGTTTCGTACCGTTTCGCACCTCGTTCTCCAACGTGGGCGCCGCGCTGACGTTGGTGGTGGTCATCGAGGTAATGGCCATCCTCGGGCGACGCCCTGGGGGCATCGTCGCCACGCTGTCGGCCGCCGCCTGGTTCGATTTCTTCTTGACCACGCCCTACGAGCGCTTCACCATCAGCCACCGACCCGACCTGGAGACCACGATCTCCTTACTGGTGGTCGGATTCGTCGTGACCGAACTCGCCGCACGCTCGCGGTTCCATCGTCGCGCCGCCTCCGAAGAGGGGACCTACGTGTCCCTCCTCGCCGCCACGGCCGTCCGGGCGGGCACCGCCGTCTCGCCCGAGCAACTTCTCGCCGCGGCGTCCGAGGATCTGATGAGCATCTTGTCGCTGCGGGCCTGCCACTTCGAGGTCGACGTGAGTGGACCGCCGCACGCGCAGATCATGGCCGACGGCAGCGTCGTGCACGTGGGAATGCGCTGGCCCGTCAGTGACATCGGGATTCCGGGACCCCAGGCCGAGATTCCCTGCGTGTGGCATGGTTCGCGGCTAGGTCGTTTCATCTTGACACCGAGTCCCGGTCTGGCGGTCTCAAACGAGCAACGCGTCGTTGCGGTCGCATTAGTCAACGTGGTGGCCGGGTCGCTGCATGATCGCCGCGACACGTATTCGCCACCACATCGCTCCCCGAGGGGATGATGTAGTCATGTCACGCGGTCAACTGAGGGTCTATCTGGGACTCGCGCCGGGCGTGGGCAAGACCTACAAGATGCTTGACGAGGGCTGGCGCCGCCGGGAGCGCGGGTCCGACGTCGTCGCCGGTTATATCGAGACCCACCGGCGGCCCCACACCGAGAGCCAAGTGCGCGACCTTGAGATTGTGCCGCGCAAGTTGGTGGACTACCGCGGCACCACCATGGAGGAGATGGACCTCGAAGCGGTGCTCGAGCGCCGTCCCGAGTTGGTGCTGGTGGATGAACTGGCGCACACCAATGCGCCCGGGTGCACCCACGCCAAGCGATGGGAGGACGTGGAGTCGCTGCTCGAGGCCGGCATCGACGTCATCACCACGGTGAACATCCAGCACCTCGAATCGGTCAACGACGTCGTGGAGAAGATCACCGGCATCGCCCAACGCGAGACCGTGCCGGACTTCGTGGTGCGCCGAGCCAACCAGATCGAATTGGTCGACATCACCCCCGAGGCGTTACGCCGGCGAATGGCGCACGGCAATATCTATCCGGCGGACAAGATCGATGCCTCGCTCTCGAACTTCTTTCGCTCGGGCAACCTCACCGCCTTACGCGAGCTCTCCCTGCTCTGGCTGGCCGACCGGGTGGAGGATTCGCTCCAGGACTATCTCGATGCTCACGGCATCACCGAGACTTGGGAGACGCGTGAACGGCTCATCGTCGCGGTCACGGGTTCACCCTCCGACGAGGTCCTGCTTCGCCGCGCGGCGCGAATTGCCTCACGCAATCACGCTGAGATTGTCGCGGTCCACGTCATCGATTCGGGTGCGATGCGCGAGAGGAATTCCGACACGTCATTGGCCCGAGGACTGGTGGCCGAATTCGAGGGTACTTTTCAAGAAATCATCGACGAGGACATCGCCAGTGCGTTGGTGGCCTTCGCTCGCGCCGAGCGCGGGACCCAAATCATCTTGGGCTCCACTCGCAAGGTGCGACCGTGGCGCCTCGCGGGGGGAGTGGTCGAGAAGGTACTGCGCCAGGTTCGTGACCTCGACGTGCACATCATCGCCGTGAGTGATGAGGGCGGCACCGGCTCGCGCCGTCGCCGTCGAAATGTGACCTTCTCCTTGGTGCGGACCCTGTGGGCACTGGTGGCGAGCGCCGTGGCGATGCCGATCATCACCGTCGCCATGACCCACATGCGGTCCGGGGTGTCGCTGTCAACCGTGTTCCTCGTCTACCTTCTCGTCGTCCTAGGCGTAGGAGCACTCGGGGGAGTCGTCGCGGGCATCATCGCCGCCGTCGCCGCGTCGGCGCTGGAGAACTTCTACTTCGTCCCGCCGCTGCACACTTTGCAGATCGCGCGACCGGATGACGCAGTTTCGGTGGTGGCGTTCCTGGTCTTCGGAATCGGCGCGAGCCTCGCGATGAATGAGTTCAACCGACGTTCGGCCGCGGTCAATCGCGCTCGCGCCGAAGCGGAACTGCTATCCGAGGCGGTCGCCACCGTCACTTCGTCACGCGAGGACCTTCGCCCATTGCTCGACACGTTGCGGGCGGTGTTCGCGGTCGAGGGCGTCGCCCTGGTGCACGTGCACGAGAGTCACTACGAGACCGAGGTGATAAGTGGTGAGGTCACCAGCCGCACCGAAGACACCATTGAGTTCACGGTGGACGACGAGCACGTCTTGTGGCTGACCCACGCGGAGCTCGACAACCAGGACCGCCAGCTCGTCACCGCCTTCGCCGGTCGCTTGGCCGCCGCGCTGCAGAGCCAGAAGCTCATCATCGAGGCCGAGGCGATGAAGGAACGCGCGGCGACCGACGCGTTGCGTATCGGGCTGCTGCGCTCGGTGGCTCACGACGTTCGCCCGTCGCTGGCGACGATGGAGCACGAGGTGTCGGCCCTCTCTCGCTCTCGCGCGAGCGTCTCGCCCGAGGATCAGTCGCACCTCTCCTCACTCTCGCGTGAGGTCAACACGCTCACGCGTCTGGTGACCAATCTCCTGGATTCGGGTCGTCTGGAGGCCAAATTGATCGCGCCGCGGCACTGGCGCGTCTCCATCGCCGACATGGTGCGAAACGCCCTGGGCTCGGCCGACACGAAGGGTCGCACCATCGAGGTGGACGTGCCCACGGATCTGCCGACCGTCATCACCGACCCCGACCTCTTGGAGCGGGTGATCGCCAACGTCATCTCCAACGCCAGTCGTTTCAGCCCGGAGGATCAGCCGGTGCGACTCACGGCGGGCGTCACCGCGACCGGCATCGAATTATTGGTGATCGATCACGGGCCCGGCACTCGTGACCCACGGCGTCGGATTCCCGGCCTCGCCGATGAACCGGGAGCCACACGAGTTCCCGACGAGGATCTGGCCCTGAGTGTGGCCGAAGGCTTCATCAAGTTGCTCGAGGGTGAACTGCGCTTCGACGACACGCCGGGCGGTGGACTGACGGTCGTTATCTGTCTGTCCGCCGTTTCCTCACCGTCGTCGACCCTCACCGTCGACGACCCAGAGACGATGGGCTGAACCTATTAATTCGAGGGATATTCGCCGCGGCGGACTCTAGGCGACGACGGCGTTGGCCAGCACGTGTAACGCGGTGAGCCACGCGCCAGAATCGATGGAGAGGGCGTGCTCTCCTTCAAGTGCGATCTGGCCGAAGAAGAGGGCGTACCAGATGCGTGCAAAGGCCACGGCGGTCATGCCCTCGGCCAGCAAGCCTTTGTCCTGCAGGGGCTGCACGGTGGCAACGATCTTGTCGCTGGTCTCGGCCTTCGCCTGGGCGATGCCCGCGGACGCCGTGGAATTATGGTGAGCGAAGGAGATGCCGTCAATGCGCAAGAGCCGCTGCTCGTCGCGCTCCGGGTCCTGGGCGTCGGCAATCATCTCGTCAAGGGCGGCGCGCAACTCGTCAGCGGTGTCGATGTCGCGCAGGGGAGTAGTGAAGATCTCGGCCTGGCCCAGCAGAACCTGCTCGAAGCGGTAGACGATCGTCGCGGCGATCAAGTCCTCGCGGTCAGTGAAATAACTGTAGAGCAGGGCGACCGATATATCGGCCTCGGAGGCGACACGTTTGACGCGAAACAGGGTGAGCCCGTTGCGCTCGATTTCGAGCGCGGCTGATTCCAAGATGCGGCTCCGCGTCGTCACTCCCTCCAGCCTATCGACCACGTGGTCCACGCTCATAGGCGTGACAGCCAATCCGTCTCCTGGAGCAACTGGGCCAGTCGAGCGAGGAAGCGAGCGGCGTAGGCACCGTCGACGGCCCGATGATCGAAGGTCAGGGCCACCAAGCCCACCGAATGGATGGTGATCGCCTCAGAGCCGTCGGCGCCCGTCACCACCACCGGCTTGCGTGACACGCCATCGGTCGACAGAATCGCCACTTGCGGCTGGTTGATCACGGCGCCCGTGATCAGTGTGCCGTAGGGACCGGGGTTGGTGATAGTGAACGTGCCCCCAGTCATATCGTCGACACCCAGCGCCTTTGTGCGCGCCCGCGTCGCCAGGTCGCGAATCGTTCGCGCCAACTCGCTCACGTTGAGCGCGTCGGCCTTCTTAATGACGGGGACCACGAGACCTTCAGTGTCGAGATCGACGGCGATGCCGAGATTCAATGTGTGGTGCACGATGAGTTCGTCATTGCCCACCGAAGCACTGAGGTGGGGAAATTCACGCAGGGCCTCCATGGTGGCGTTGGCGATGAAGGGCAAGTAGGTCAGTGAGAAGCCTTCACGGGCTTTGAACTGCGCTCCTTGGGAGCGACGCACCCTTTCGATGACTTCGAAGTCAATTTCCTTGACCATCAAGGTGTGTGCTGACGTCGCCTTGGAGCGAACCATGTGTTCGGCGGTGAGCTTGCGGATCTTGGTGAAGGGAATCACCTCGTCGCCCTCACGGTTCACACTGTTCGCGTTCGCGTTCGCGTTCGCGTTCGCGTTCGCTGCGAGTTCGACGTCGCGTCGCGTGATGCGTCCGTCGGGGCCTGTACCGGTGACCTGTCCTGCGTCGAGGCCGAGTTCACCCAGCAGACGGCGAACTACGGGAGAGAGTTGCACGAGGTTGGTGGCGCTGTTCGACGCGTCCGCGACCGTGACAGCGTTGACGGCGACGGCGGCCAACACGTCGTCCTTTGTGACGCGCCCGCCGGGGCCTGTGCCGGTGACCTCACTCGCACTCAGCGAGTTCTCGGCCAAGAGGCGTCGCACGACTGGTGAGAGCTTCTCACTGGCGTCGGACGCGACAAGCGCTGGAGCGGCAGAGGTCGTCACCACGTGGGCAACGGCGTTAGTGCTGGGCGCCGATGGGCTCGCTGCGACTGCGTCGTCGTCGCCGGCGATCACGGCGAGCTTGGTGCCGACATCCACGGTGAGTCCTTCGGCGACGAGGATCTCGCTCATCACGCCACTGGCTTGTGCGGGAATCTCGGTGTCGACCTTGTCAGTCGATACCTCGAAGAGCGGCTCGCCACGAGTGACGACGTCGCCGACGTTCTTGAACCATTTGGTGACGGTCCCGTCGGCGACGGTCTCTCCGAGTTGGGGCATGAAGACATCGGCCATGTCGGCTCTCTTTTCTTACTGGGCGCCCGGGAGGGATCCGGGAGCGTGGAGATGTTGGGCCATCCAGTCCGCACTATAGGGACGATGGCGGTAGATAACGTTGGCGCAACCGTGGTTGCCGTCGTCGAGCAACAGCAATTCGGCGCTGCCAGCGGCCTCGTCGACGAGACGTTGCGCATCGGTCCAGGCAAAGAGCCGGTCACGCTGGCCCATCACGACGAGCAAAGGTGCGTTGATACGACTGGCGTGTCCCTCAAGGGTTAGGTCCATTGCGCGTCGCTGCGCCTCGGCGACGCCGGTGCTGTAGGAGCGCACTTCGAACGCGCGGCGAGTCAGGGGATTGAGGTTCTCCCACGCCGCGCCAAAACAATACGGTCCTGACAGCGTCACCGTCGCTTGGATGGGCAGGTCGCTGGCGGCCAGGCGCGCCGCGTAGTAACCGCCCAGGCTCACGCCCCACACACCGATGCGCGCGGGGTCGACTTCACGGAGCGCCGACAGGTGGGCGATGACCGCCTCTCCGACCACATCCCAGTCGGGTCGAATGGGCAGCGACCATTCGACTTCTCCCTGGCCCGGTCCGTCGAGCGCGAAGGTCGCCATGCCGCGATCCAAGAACGTGCGTTCGACGTCGCGGAATTCCTCCTTTGTGGAGTCGAGTCCCGCGATCAGTAGCACCGTCGGGTGCGGGCCGGGTCCGGACGGAACGCGCAGGATGCCCACCAGCGTCGATCCGTCGAAGGCGATCTCCTCGCGACGTCCCGCGGGCGACAGCAGCGGCAAGGCGCGCGTCAAAGCGATGACGGCTCGTTCGTGCGCGGCGCGCGCCTGGTCGAGGTCATGTACGAAGAGGAACTTGGCAAAGTGGAAATACGTCGCGGCGCGCGAGAAGAACTCACCGGCTGAGAGATGTCGGTCGTCAATGAGCGCCGACTCCGCGAGGGCGAGGTGCACCTCGGCGCCGCGCGACCACCCGGCGCACCAGTCGCCCCATGATTCGAGCGACGAGGTGATGCGCGCGTAGTCGCTGGCGTCGACACCGTTCGCGGTGAAGCGCGGTTCCCAGTTCGTGATGGCCGTGTCGAGTAACGCATCAGCCATGAGGTCCCCCCTCGATTCGTAACTGAAGTCACGAAATTCGTAACTGAAGTCACGAAATCGTAATGGCCTCTTCCCCCGCCTGACTAGGGCGTGATTCGTTAATTCTTTTAACGCGGGTGTAAAGATTTCATGGCGTCGTAACTTGACGGTCATCAGGCCCATCGTTACTGTTAGCCCATCGTTCATCGAACGGTCGTCTAACGCGCGAACCTTTGGGGGGTCTCGGCGTGGCGTTCTACATGTAGTGGGGGGAAGTTAATGAAATTATCTAGGAAGCATTTCCGCGTGCTCGGTGTGGCTTCGGTCGCCGGAGCCATGTCACTGACCATGGTGACGGCCAGTGGTGCCAGTTCGGGCGGACTCGCCGCCGGGGCGAAGGTCAATATCGGCATCTCATTGTCGCTGTCGGGTGACTTCTCGGCCGACGGTCTGGCCTTCCAGCAGGGGTACAAGCTTTGGGCCAGTGACGTCAACAAAACCGGTGGTCTGCTCGGCCACCAGGTCAACCTCGTGATCAAGTCCGACGCGTCGAGCCCGACGCAGGTGGTCACCAACTACCAGGCGTTGATCTCCTCCGACCACGTGAACCTGACCTTCGGTCCCTTCTCGTCGCTCCTGACGCTGCCGGCCGCCAAGGCCGTCTCGCGCTACGGCTACGCGATGGTCGAGGGTGCCGGTGGTGCGCCATCGGTGTTCCAAGCCGGGCTCCACAACGTGTTCGACGTTGCCCTGCCGGTCGCCAACTCGTTGGTGCCGTTCGCCAACTGGGTGTCGTCGCTGCCCGCAGCCTCGCGTCCCAAGTCGGTGGCCTACGTCACATCGAACGACCCCTTCACCCAGCCGCAGATCCCCGTCGCTCAAGCGATCATGTCCAAGGCTGGTATCAAGACCGTGTACAACCACGTGTTCCCTGCCGAGGTGACCGACTTCACGCCGATCGCTGACGCGGTGGCCGCCGCGAAGCCCGACGTGGTCATCTTGGGCAGCACGGACGTTCCCACGGTGTCGGCATTCATGCAGGCCTTCGAGCAGTCCGGCTTCTCGCCCAAGGCATTCATCGCCACGGCTGGTCCCGACCAGGGTGCGACGTTCATCAAGGCGGTCGGTGCCGCTAACGCCGACGGCGTGATGGTGCCGAACTCCTGGTATGGCCTCGCCGCCAACCCGACGAGCAAGAAGATGGTCGCGGAGTACATCAAGCTCTATGGCGGCACGCCCGCCGGTGTGAATGGTGACGTCGCCGAGGCCTACGCCGTCGGACAAGTGGTCGCGGCAGCCGTCAAGGCGACCGGTGGCTTCGTCAACTCCAAGATCATCTCCTACCTACACTCGGGCGTCTCCATCCCGACCGTGCTCGGTGGCGCGCAGTTCAACTCGCTGGGTGAGAACCCGAAGATGACCGCGTACACGTTCCAGTGGCAGGGCACCAAGGGCACCTCGTTCGTGCAGGTCAACCCGCTCGGTGACCCGAACACGGTCAAGATCGTGTACCCGAAGCCGGTCTGGGGTAAGTAGACCTTGAATTCCACCGCCCTACTCAGCGCCGCCAAGGATGGCATCTTGACCGGTTCGGTCTATGCCCTCATGGCGACCGGATTGACTCTGATCTTTGGAGTCATGGACATCATCAACGTCGCCCAGGGGATCCTCGTGATCCTGGGGGCGTACTTGAGCTACGCATTGCAAGTCCACTGGCACATTGACCTGTTCATTGGCCTGCTCATCACTATCCCGGCGATGTTCGTCGTCGGGATAGTGATCGAACGGCTGTTCTTAGGTCGATTGAAGGGACCGGAGAAGACTGCCATGTCGATCCTGGTCACGTACGCAGTGTCTCTCCTGATTGAAGGGGCCCTGAACATGATCTTCTCGGTCAACGACGTTCAGCTCCAGGGATGGTACGTGAACCGGGCTTTCGCCATTGGCAGCGTCCACTTCGGTTACATCTACGTGGCGGGATTCGTGCTGGCGGTAGGGCTGTTGAGTTCTTTGTATTTCATGTTGTACCGCACCCGATTCGGGGTGAGCGTGCGCGCGTCGCTTGCCGACCAGACCTCCGCGGCTCTGGTCGGCATCGACGTGAAGCGCGTGTCGACAATCTGCTTTGGCATCGGCGTCGCCGTGACGGCGGCCGGTGGCATGATCTATGGCGCGACGAACTCGTTCAACGCGTCCACCAGTTACGACCTGATCTCGCGTCTGTTGACCATCATCGTCCTTGGTGGCATGGGTAGCCTCGGGGGCGCCATGCTCGCGGGAGTCGGCATGGTCTTCATCGGTGACATGGTCGGCGTCATCTGGTCGCCGATCTGGTCGAGCATGTCGTACTTCGTCGTGTTGGCGGTCGTGTTGTTGTTCCGCCCACAAGGATTGTTCGGCAAGCAAGCTGTGAGGGTCGCGTAATGTTCGAGAAGAAAAACCTCTGGTGGCTTCTGGGCGCCGCAGTACTGGCCGTCTTCCCACTCATTGTGACCAATCCCGCGGACACGTCGATCGCGGTCTTCACCTTGTTGTTCATGGCGTGCGCCACGTCGTGGAATATGTTCTCGGGTTATTCGGGCTACATCGCCCTGGGTTCGTCGGTGTTTTACGGTTGTGGTGCTTACACCATGGCATTGGTGTCGATCCACGCCCATATGGCGCCCGGCGCGGCGATGTTCTGGTTGGTGCCGCTCGCGGGACTGGTGGCGATGTTGGTGGCGCTGCCCATCGGGTGGATGGCCCTGCGGGTGCGACGTCACACTTTCGTGGTGATCACCATCGCCATCTTCTTCATCTTCCAGTTGGCGGCGATCAACTTCAATTTCACCGGTGGCACGTCGGGCCTGGCGTTGCCCTTCATTCAGTGGGGTTTCAGTTATTACAACGTCCCCTTCTATTACGTGGCTCTGGGATTGGTGATATTCATCACCTTCGTCTCGGCGGGCGTGCGGCGCTCGCGTTTCGGTTTGCAGTTGCTCGCTATCCGTGACGACGAGGACCGCGCACTCGGCCTGGGCGTCAAAGTGACCGCGGTGAAGATCGCTGGTTTCACGATGTCGGCGTTCACTATCGGCATGGCTGGGGCGGTGTACGCGATGTTCGTGGGCCAGATCTACCCGCAGTTCGTCTTCGACCCGGTGTTCGACATCAGCGTCGCCCTGATGGCGTTCTTGGGCGGACTCGGCACATTGGCGGGACCGTTGCTCGGCGCGCTGATCCTCGAGTCTTCCCAGCAGTATCTAACGGTGTCGTTCTCTAACGGTTCCCTCTACCTGATCTTGTTCGGCTCGTTGTTCCTCATCGTCATCATGTTCATGCCCCGCGGCATCGTGCCTTTCTTCACCGACCGGACCAAGAGGTCGGCCGCGCTCAAGGTGGCTGAGGCGAATAATCAATTGGCGGGCGCTGGGGCGGGGAGTGCCCAGTCATGACGACGTTGTTGAAGGCGCAGGGCATCTCACGATCCTTCGGTGGCCTCAAGGCGCTCAATGATTGCAACCTTGAGGTCGAGAAGGGCAGCATCACCGGTCTGATCGGTCCCAACGGTTCGGGCAAGACCACGTTGTTCAACGTGATCACCGGCTACGTGAAGCCCGACGCGGGCACCGTCACCTTCGAAGACGACGACATCACCGGTTTCGAACCCGACAAGGTGTTCGCTCGAGGCATCGGTCGCACGTTCCAACTCACCCGGATCTTCGGACGCATGACGGTGCTCGAGAACATGCTGGTCGCCATCCAGCATGACGAGGGTTGGCTCAAGGGGCTAGCCCGGTCCAAGTCCTCCAAGGTCGAGGTCGACAACGCGATGGAGTGGCTCGACTTCGTCGGCATCACCCGCCTCGCCGAGCTCGACGCGGGGTCCCTCTCCTATGGTCAACGCAAACTACTGGAACTGGCCTACGTCCTGGTGGCCAGTCCCGACGTCATCTTGCTCGACGAGCCGGCCGGAGGCGTCAACCTGACGCTGATCAATCAGATCGCCGACAAGATCCGTACCCTCAACGCCCAGGGCAAGACCTTCTTGATTGTGGAGCACAACATGGAATTCGTGATGAATCTCTGCGACTCCGTGACGGTCATGAATCAAGGCAGCAACCTCGTCACGGGCAAGCCCGCCGACGTGAGGTCCAACCCGCTGGTGTTGGACGCGTATCTAGGTGGCGACGACGATGAGGAAATCGAGGTGGTCGCCCATGGCTGAGGAATCATTCGTCAGTTTCCGCGGCGTGTTCGCGGGCTACGGCGGGGCCGATGTCTTGAAGGACGTGAACTGCGAGGTCCAACACGGAGGCGTGACGACCATCGTCGGACCTAATGGTTCGGGCAAGTCCACCCTGCTCAAGACGGTGAGCGGACTGCTCAAGCCACGACTCGGTGAGATCATCTTCAAGGGTGAGAACCTCGTGGGCAAGACGCCCAAGGAGATCTTGAAGTTGGGCGTCGTCCAAGTGCCCCAGAACCACAGTTTGTTCCGCGAGATGACCGTGGAGGAGAACGTTGAACTCGGCGCATTCCTCGTTAGGGACAAGAAGGTGATCGCGTCGCGCCTCGACGCCATTCGCGAGATGTTCCCAATCGTGGCTGAGCGCGCCGGGGACAAGGCAGGCAGCCTGTCGGGTGGACAGCAGCGACTCGTCGAGTTCGCGCGGTGTTTGATGCTCGAGCCCGACCTCGTGGTCCTCGACGAGCCATCGATGGGCCTCGACCCCAAGACCCTCAAGTCGATGTTCGCCACCATCAAGATGATGAATAACGCGGGGCGCACGGTGTTGCTGGTCGAACAGAACGCTCGTCGCGCGCTCAAGATGAGCGATCATGGCGTGGTGTTGGAGAACGGACACGTCCGCCTGAGCGGCACCGGCACCGAAGTCCTCAACCACCCCGAGATCGGTGCGCTTTACTTAGGTGGATCCATCGAAGAGACGACTTCGGCAACCGTGTTGGTCGAGTCGCACGAAAGTGAGAGCGTCGAATGAGTGAACACACGATTGGCTGGATCGGCGCGGGGCGCATGGGAGCCGCCATGGCTACGCGTCTCATCGCCGCCGGTAACGACGTGACGGTGACCAACCGCACCCGTGCCAAGGCCGAGGAGTTCTGCAGCAAGGTCGTCGCCACGCCCGCTGACCTGGCTGACCGCGACGTGGTCTTCATCATGGTGTCGGCGAACGATGACCTGCTGGAGGTCACGACGGGTCCCCTGGGTGTGCTGTCGAACCCTGATCATGCACCCGCCATCCTCATCGACTGCTCGACGGTCTCGACCGAGACCTCGGCCGCGGTGCGCGCGGCGGCATCGGCGCGGGGAACGCGTTTCCTCGCGGCACCGGTGAGCGGCAACCCCAAGGTCGTCAAGTCTGGCGGCCTTACTCTGGCCGTCTCGGGCACCGAGGACGCCTTTAAGGTCGCCGAACCGTACTTGCGTCAGATCGGTAAGGGCGTGACCTACGTCGGCGATGACGAAGTGGCGCGTCTGGTGAAGATCTGCCACAACATGATGCTGGGCATCGTGACCCAGGCCCTGGCTGAAGTCACGGTGTTGGCCGAGAAGGGTGGCGTCAAGCGTTCAGCGTGGTTGGACTTCCTCAACAACTCAGTGATGGGCTCGGTCTTCACCCGCTACAAGACGCCCGCGTTCGTCAATCTCGACTTCACCCCGACCTTTACGCCGGTGCTATTGCGAAAGGACTTCGACCTAGGCATGCACGCGGCCTACGAATTCGACGTGCCCATGCCCCTCTCGGCGCTGTGCACCGAACTGGTCAAGGCCTCGGCGGGTGCCGGTTACGCCAAGGATGACTTCTCGGTGCTGCTTCTCGAAGCCGCCCGCGGGGCTGGCCTCGAGCTGGTGCCAGAGAATATCGTCGTGGACGACGGACTCGGGAGCTGAACTGATGGAGGGCTTCGGACCGGTCATGAACACCCCTGGACACATGGGGGTGGATTTCGAGATGCGGGTCGATTTCGACCGACTTCGCAATTACCGTCTGGCTCGCGCTCGTGAGGCCCTCGAGCAGAGTGAGTTCGGAGCGCTCCTGCTGTTCGACTTCTATAACATCCGCTATGTTTCGGGCACGTGGGTCGGGGGAGCGCTCGGCGACAAGATGACGCGCTACTGCCTCTTGACGCGTGGGGGCGAGCCGATCGTCTGGGACTTCGGTTCGGCCGCTCGCCACCACAAGCTCTTTGCGCCCTGGCTCGAGCCCGACAACTGCCGCGCCGGCATGCTGGGACTGCGCGGCGCCATCGCGCCGCGGGCGGGACTCTTCGAATCGGCAGTCAAGGAGATCGTCGGACTGCTCGGCGACGCGGGCGTGCTGGACCAACCCATTGGTCTGGACATCGTGGAATTGCCGTTCCTCTTCGAACTGCAGAAGGCGGGCGTGGACGTGCGCGATGCGCAACAGACGATGCTCGACGCTCGCGTGATCAAGAACCAGGACGAATTGATGCTGCTGAGCCAGGCCGCCGCGATGGTCGACGGTGTCTATCAGGACATCTTCGAGGCGCTCAAGCCTGGTGTGCGTGAGAACGAGATCGTCGCGCTGGCCAACAAGCGTCTCTATGAGATGGGTTCGGACCAGGTCGAGGCCATCAATTCGGTCTCGGGTGAGCGGTGCAATCCGCATCCCCACAATTTCACCGATCGCATCATCCGACCCGGTGACCAGGCGTTCTTCGACATCATCCATTCCTTCAACGGGTACCGCACCTGTTACTACCGCACGATGTCGGTCGGCTCCTCGACCGCGGTGCAGCGCGACGCCTACACCAAGGCTCGCGAGTGGATGGACAACGCGATCGACCTCGTCAAGCCCGGAGTGGGCACCGACGTGATCGCTAAATCATGGCCCGCGGCCACGGAGTTCGGCTTCCCCAACGAGATGGCCGCCTTCGGACTGCAGTTCGGTCACGGACTCGGGTTGGGTTTGCATGAGCGCCCGATCATCTCGCGACTGAACTCGTTGACCGACCCGATTGAGCTCAAGGTCGGCATGGTCTTCGCCCTCGAGACGTACTGTCCCGCCACCGACGGCATCTCGGCAGCGCGGATCGAAGAGGAGATCGTCGTCACCGAGACCGGACCGGCGATTCTCACGAAGTTTCCCGCTCAAGAACTGATGATTGCCAACAAGTATTAGGAGTGACAATGACCACCACGATTTCCGCGCTGGACCTCGACGCCAAACTTGATCTCTATCGGGTTCAGGTTGCCCTGCGCCAGTTCGAGAAACGCGCCTACGACCTGTTCCTTGAGAACTACGTCAAGGGCACGAGCCACCTCTCGTTGGGACAAGAAGCCATCGCCGCCGGCTTCGCCGCCGCCATGCGACCTGACGACTACACCTTCGCGACGTACCGTGGTCACGCCCATACTTTGGCGCGTGGCGTGCCGATGACCCCGGTGCTGGCCGAACTCATGGGACGCACCAACGGCCTGATGGCCGGCAAGGGCGGCTCGATGCACCTCACGAGCGTGGAGCACGGGGTGATGGGTTCCTACGCCATCATCGGTGCGCACCTGCCCATCGCCTGTGGTGCCGCGTGGAGCGCGCAGTATCGCGGCACTGAACAAGTGGCGGTGTGCTTCTTCGGCGACGGCTCCACGAACATCGGGGCCTTTCACGAGGCCCTGAACTTCGCGGCCATCTGGAAGTTGCCCGTCGTTTTCGTCTGTGAGAACAACCTCTGGATGGAATACACGCGTACGACCGAGATCACTGCGGTGCCCAATCCGGCGGCCGACCGCGCGAGTGCCTACGGCCTCGAGTCGATCATCGTCGACGGCAATGACGTGGACGCCGTCTACGCGGTGGCGACCACGGCGATGGCGCGGGCGCGCGCCGGTGAGGGCCCCAGCTTGATTGAGGCACTCACTTATCGCCACGGTGGTCACTCGCGGGCCGACCCGGGCAAGTACCGGCCTGACGAGGAGGTGGCCGAGTGGCTCGCCAAGGACCCGATCCCCATGTACCACGCTCGACTCCTGGCCGAAGGGGCGACCGAGGCACAGTTGGTGGAGATCGAACTCGCCGTGGCCGCGCAAGTGGACCAGGCCACCGAAGAGGCGAAGGCTGGCCCCATCCCGGGTGCCGATCTGTTGATGAAGGACGTTTGGGCTGATGGAGGCTCCGCATGGCGCAATTAACTTTCCGTGAAGCAATCTCGCGCGGCATCGCGCAAGAGATGCGCCGTGACGAGACGGTCCTCGCCATCGGTGAGGACATCGGTGCGGCGGGGGGCGTCTTCAAGGGCACCGTCGGACTCTTCGAGGAGTTCGGTCCGGTGCGAGTGCGCGATACGCCCATCTCTGAGCAAGCGATTCTCGGCGCCGCCATGGGTGCGGCCATGACCGGTCTCAAGCCCATCGCCGAGATCATGTTCTCGGACTTCTTCGCCGTGTGCTGGGACATCGTGGTCAACGAGATCGCCAAGTCGCGCTACATGACCAACGGTCAGTTGACGTTCCCGCTGGTCATCCGTTCGGGTAACGGCGGAGGACTGCGATTCGGTGCGCAGCACTCTCAGAGTGTCGAGAACTGGGCGATGATGGTGCCGGGCCTCAAGGTCGTGGTGCCCTCGAATGCACTCGACGTCATTGGCCTCATGGCCGCCGCCGTGCGCGACCCCGACCCGGTGATCTTCCTCGAGGCCAAGGCGCTCTACGCCTCCAAGATGGAGGTGCCCGACGGCGACATCGTCGACACCCTGGGAACGGCCAAGGTGCTGCGCCACGGCTCGGATGCCACCCTGGTGGCCCTGGGCGCCATGGTGCCGAAAGCTCTGAAGGCCGCCGAGGAACTGGCGGGCGCTGGCATCGACTGCACCGTCGTGGACGTGCGCTCCCTCGTACCACTCGACACCGCGACGATCCTGCGCGAAGTCTCGGCGACGGGTCGTCTCTTCACGGTCGAGGAGAACCCGCGTCTGTGTGGCTGGGGTGGCGAACTCAGCTCGATCGTGTCCGAGGAGGCGTTCTATGACCTCGACGGCCCCATCGTGCGCATCACGACGCCCCACATCCCCCTACCGGCGGCCGACGCCCTGGAGGACATGGCGATCCCCTCGGTCGAGCGAATTGTGGCGACGGTGTCAGCCTCGATGAACGCCTGAGGACGAATCGGTCGTGAGGATCGGCGAGCCTTCTCGGGTTCGCCGATCCTCATTGGTCCAGGTGTACACCACCAGTGACGATTGCGCGACGATGTCGCCGACTCGTTCAGCTCGCGGGCTTGAGGTGCCGATCGAGAAAGGCGATGATCACGTCGATCGCCTCCTCTTGCATCTGATCGACCTCGACGCGACCGTCGGCACCGGTGGCGGGGAAGATGTAGCCGTGCAGCGGGTGATTGAAAGAGACCCAGGTGGCGTCATTGCCGCTCTCGACCAAAAGGTCGTAACTCAGTTTGAAGATGCCCTGGAGGTGGTCGTCGTCGCGACCCATCACTAAGAGGGGAACGTCGATGCTGGACATTCGCTCGAGGGCGAGGGGCTGATTGCAACGATCGCGGACCCGGCTCGTGTCGTGCATCTGCATCTCTTCGACGTTGCGGACGTGCGCGTCGGGCTCGATGAAGTCCGACGACTCGGGTCGCAAGTCGAGGAACTCGTGGTTCGCGGGTTCGCTGGCGACGCCGGCGCGAAGGACGTCTGAGTACTGCGACGAAAGTTTGAAGAGCATCTCACCGGCGTGGCTCACTCCCACGTGGCCGAGGCGGTCAGCGTCGATGCGGGGGTGGTCGCCCACGTGGCGCAGGATGGCCAACTCGTCCTCGAATTCAAGCGGTGAACGGTTCATCAACTCCATACCGGAGCGATGGTCGACGACGAGGGGCCCACCGTGGTGAAAGCCCAATTCGACCTCGGTGCGGTAGCGACCCCAGGCGCAGGCGTAGCCGGCAGCCAGCAGGCGGTCCATGATGTAGGGGTGTGTGCGCAACCTCGACGTGAGCCAATCGACGCCACCTCCGCCATTGCCGTAGGCGAGGAATACGAAGGGAAACTGTCCTTCGTCAGCGGGCGTACGAAGGGCGTAGGGGACGTACAGGCCGTCGAGTGTGGGTGCGAGATGGATGCTGGCCGGACGCGAGGATCCAGGAATCTGCTGGACGAACAGGGGACTTGCAAGGTCGAGAGCCATGAGCGAATTCTACCGGGGTCCGCCCAACGATCGACGGGGTGAGCATCTCGCGCTGCTGTTGGCGACGCCGTGTGGTGCGCTGGTTTCGAAAATCACCCGGCCGACCAGCCCGACGTTCATCAATTCAGCGCGGCGGAGTCTATTGCTAGTTGACAGGGTGCACATATGTATTGAGCGTAAGTTGTGAGCCTTTTGTGGGCGACGAGTGCCACTCACGCGAACCTGGAAGGCGTGGAAAGGATTTGGTCGCATCTCGGGTTAGTGGTGGCATCGGCCATGACGGCGCGACTCGTCCCAGAGGGTGGTTCACGATGAGTCTCGTCGGCCGCAGGTCCACCACATCGGGCGATGTGCCCGATGACTTTTCATTGTCGTGGCGTTGCGTCTTTGACGCCGTACCCCACGCCGCGGCCCTGGTCGACGAGTTCGGGATCATCCGTCACGTCAATGGGCGACTGGAGGCATTGAGCGGCTTTCAGCGTGACCAGTTGAATGGTGTCTCGCTGTGCCGGTGGGTACCGACAGGTGAGACCGCGAAGACGACGACCGACGAGAGCGCGACACGGGGGGCAATCCACGTTCATTCCTTGATCTTGCAACGTCCCTCGACTGTCGCGGACGGTACGACCCTGGAGTTGCGCCGTCGCGACGGTACGACGATGTCGGTGGTGATCACGACATCTGGTGTACCGCTGCACGGCCGACCATGGACCTTCGTCGAAATAGTCGACGACCGCGCTCGCGATGACGCCGCGCAGGCCATGTCACACCATCTCCAGCGGTTCCGACTCGCGTTCGACAACAACATGGCGCCCATGAGTATCGCCGATGCCGACGATCGCATCGTCGCGGTGAACCAGGCCTTTCTCCAACTCGTGGGTTACAGCGAAGACGAACTGCTCGGTGGCGACACGAGGCTGTTCACGCATCCCGATGATGTCGGCATCACCGAAGACTCGTTGGAGCAAATCAAAAATAGGGGAATTGACCAATTGCGTTACCTCAAACGGTATCGCCACAAGGATGGTCGGGTCATCAATGTCGAGATCTCGCGTTCGGCGGCTCGCGACGCGAACGGCGAGATCATCTACTTCGTCTTCTCCGGACGCGATATCTCTGACCGGGTGTCGCGTGAGATCTTCCAAGAGCTGCTCGCCGCCGTGAATGCGTCGGCACTGCGCGCCGTTGACGAGCACGAATTGCTCGATCAGGTGTGTGCGGTGCTGGTGGAGATCGGTGGCTACCCACTGGCATGGGTGGCGGTCGAGTCGCGCTTCGAGGACGGCGTACTGGACATCTATTCATTCGCCGGCGTCAAGGGTTACCTCTATGACGGCATCGTCTCGTCGAATGAAAAGAGTCGGCGCGGACTCGGGCCGGCGGGACTCGCTGTGCGAAATGGCGCGACGCAAGTCAACAATGATCTCGGAACTGCCGCCAACTATTCGATGTGGCGAGAGAGGGCGGAGGAGTACGGTTTCGCCTCGTCGGTGGCCGTCCCGTTCACCCTGGGCGCGCGTTCGGCCGTGCTCAGTCTGTATTCGGCGAACTTGATGGGCTTTGACGAGATGACGGTGAAGGGTTTGGAGGACCTCGTCCACGAGTTTCAGCTTGCGCTCTCGCGACTCACCTCCATCAACGAGACGCGCAGCGCCTTGGTCCAGGCCACCGACGCCGCGCAGGCGCAGCGCTTGGCCGAGCGCGCTTTGAGTGAATCAGAGCAGCGATTCCGCTTGGCCTTCGAGGACAACATGGCGCCCATGACCTTCAGTGACCTCAATGACGTGGCCATCGCCGCCAACGACGCCTTTTGTGACATGGTCGGATTTAGCCGCGACGAGATGATGGGTCGTGACTCCAAGACCTACACCCATCCGGAGGACGTCGGCATCGCCGAGAGCACCCATCAGCGAATGGTGACCGGCGAGATACTTCAAGCGAGGTACGTCAAACGCTATCTGCGAAAGGACGGTGGAGTGGTGGTCTCGGAGGTGTCTCGATCCGCCGCCCGCGATCCCGACGGTAACATCCTCTATTTCGTCTCCTCGGAGCGCGACATCACCGAAGAACGTGCGCTGAGTGAACAACTGTCGCAGCGGGCCCTACACGATCCCCTGACCGGACTTCCTAATCGCACACTGTTCGAAGATCGCCTGTACCACGCCTTCACCCGCAGTAAAAGGAATCACACCATGGGGGCAGTCTTGCTCTTGGACCTCGACGACTTCAAAGGTGTGAACGATACGCACGGCCACTCAGCGGGCGACCAGTTGCTCGCGCTGATTGCGAAGCGCTTCGCAGACATGACGCGAGAATCCGATACGTTGGGCCGGTTCGGTGGGGACGAATTCATGTACCTCGCCGAAGACTTGCACTCATTGAGCGAAGCCACCGCTATCGCCGAACGGTTGTTGCAGTCAATATCGCAACGATTCGAAGTGACTGGACAAGAGATTCGACAGCGAGCGAGCGTCGGCATCGTCACGTGGGACGGAACCGAAGCCAGCTGCGCCGACTTCCTTCAGAATGCTGACGTCGCGATGTTTCAGGCCAAGCAGCGCGGCAAGGATGGATTCGCCGTCTTCACCAAGGAGATGCGCGATCACGTCACGAGCGAGTTCGAACTCTTACAGGAATTGCGGCACGCCTTCGACGTCGGTCAATTGATGATGTTCTATCAGCCCATTGTTCACCTCGATTCCTTGGAGATTGCTGGATTTGAGGCTCTTATGCGCTGGCAGCATCCCGATCGCGGAATGGTACCGCCGAGCCTCTTCATTCCCTTAGCCGAGCGAAGTGACCTCATTCTCCAATTGGGATACTTCGCGCTAGAGCAGGCCTTGTCCGCTGCGAGCACGTGGCAGGCTCTCTCTGGTCACTCGAGTGCTCCTTTCGTCTCCGTCAATCTCTCCGCCCGACAGTTCCAGGACCCCCTCCTCGCTGCGAAGATTGTGAGCGCCTTGGAGGAGAATGGGATTCCGCCTGATCGACTGATCATCGAGATCACCGAGAGCGTGACCCTGCTCGACGTGGCCGAGACATCGTCAGTGGTGAAACGACTCAACGCCACGGGGGTGACCTTCGCGCTCGATGACTTCGGGACCGGGTACTCGTCGCTGTCCTACCTCACTGAACTCAGTCCCCGGATCATCAAGATCGACAAGTCGTTCGTGAATCCATCCCTCGTGAGCGTGCGCCACGACTCGCTGCTCGAGGCCATTGTCTCGCTCGGGCACCAGCTCGACGGCACGATGCTGGGTGAGGGCATCGAGACGGACTCACAACTCGAGCGTCTTCGCGGCCTCGAGTGCGAATATGGACAAGGATTCCTGTTCTCACCAGCCGTCCCCGCACACGAGGTAGCGACATTGATTGCCTCGAGCCCGTGGCGCCTCACGTCCACCTGAGTACCCTCGCAGTTGCGGGTGACGGGGTGTCCCTAGGCCGCGACGAACAGTCGTGGCGAGGTGTCCAATGATGCGACGTACCTCAGAAAACGTGCACGTGCCGGCTAGTGCGCCCATGGGACCCTCGTGAACCCTCGTACGGTGGTGGGCCGAACCACGGAACTTCGCCGACTCTCGCCTCTTCACTGTTACCACGGAGTTCGTGGAACGTGCCGTCGAGAGCGGCCCGTCCTCTCGTAACGAGGGAAAGGGCGAAACGCCATTATGGCGTGAGCCGCGGTCGCGTTGAGTGGCACTAGTCTGGCGCGGACGCCGAGAGCGAGGTGGTGACGTGTCGAGATCGAAATCATCGTCTGACCTCGAAATCTGGAAGGACTCACTCGTCCGACTTAGCGCGGGAAGTAGCGCCGCCGAGGAGATCGCCCAGCAGATCCAAGAGGTGATCATCGCACGGGACCTTGCCGAGGGATTGCGATTGCCATCAGAACGGGATTTGGCTGACATCTTGTTCACCAGTCGTCCGACCGTCAGCCAGGCGATCCGAATCCTCGTCGTGCGGGGCCTGGTGGAGTCGCGTCGAGGTTCGGGGGCATACGTGTTGCGCCGCCCGGAGGCGAGTCTCGCCTCATCGATGGACCTCATGCTCGGCATCAACCTTGAATCGGTGGAGCACCTGGCCGACCTGCGACTGTGGCTGGAGGACGCCGGGGTGCGCGAGGCCGTCGATCGACGCACCACCGAGGACGTGAGTGCCGCGGAATTGGCTCTCGAGCGGCTCCGCTCGAGCACCGGATCGACCGCGAGTTGGTTGAGTGCGGACACTCAGTTCCATGCGACTCTGGTGCGTGCCTCGCACAACCCGTATCTGGCGTCGATCTTCGAAGGGGTACACAAGACCCTGATGAATTACGAGTACCGGAAGTGGATCACCAACGGAACAGTACCCACGTGGCTTGGTCGTCGCCACGCCGATGCCCTCACCGCACTGCACGAGCCGATCCTCTTCGCCGTGCGAGACCGCGACCCGTCGGCGGGGCACCTGGCGGTCCTGCACCACCACCAAGCGATGGAGGAGCATCTGGCGCAGAGCCACCGGGGCGGTGCCACGTAAGGGACCTCGTAATGACGAAGCTGGGTTATAGTGGCTAAGCAACTACTGCTGGGGGGCGTCGATGGATTCACATCGAATGAAGGAACTTGAACGTGCCGCTGATCTCTTGCGATTGCGCGCGGTGCGAATGGTGGCGCCGCACGGCTTCGGTTATCTCGGTCAGGCTCTGTCGTCGGCGGAACTGATGGCCGTGACGTTCGCCGAGGCATTTCGCCCGGGCATTGACGAGTTGGTCGTGTCGCCGGGTCACTACATCATCGTGGCGTACGCGGCGGGACCCGAACTCGGGCTGCTGAGCGAGGAGTCACTTACGTCCTACGGCCACGACGGGTCCGCACTCGAGGCGATCGGCACCGAATCGTCGCCGGTAGTCGACATCACTGGCGGATCCCTCGGACAGGGACTATCGAGTGCAGTGGGTCTGGCCCTGGCGGCGCAGTTGCGCCACGATACGACGCGACGGGTCTTCGCGTTGCTCAGTGATGGCGAACTCGAGGAAGGTCAGGTGTGGGAGGCGGCCATGTTCGCGGCGCATCGGGGACTCGGCAATCTGGTCGTCCTGCTGGACGCCAACGATTCCCAGGTGGATGGTCCCGTCTCAACAATCACGACCCTCGAACCAATCGCCCAGAAATGGGAGAGCTTCGGTTGGGCGGCGTACGACGTGGACGGCCACGATGTGGCGGCCCTGTCGATTGCCATGGCTGACGCGCTCGAGCAGACGCGACCGGCCATCGTTATTGCGCGCACCTCCACGTCGCACGGTCTCGCTTGCCTACCCGAAGGTGCCGACGGTCACTTCATCAAAATCTCTGGCGACCTGATCGACGCCGCCGTGGCTGAACTGGAGAATCGCCGTGCTTAACCTGCCCCCGTATCCCACGGTTCTCAAGCCCTACGGCCGAGCGTTCGTCGAACTGGCCCGGCAACGCGATGAGATTCTCTGTCTCTCGGGGGACCTCACGCGCCAGACCGAGATCGACCTCTTCCAAGAGGAGTTCCCCGAGCGTTTCATCCACGCTGGCATGGCGGAGGCCAACATGATCTCGATGGCCGGCGCCCTGGCCCGACGAGGTTTCATACCTTTCGTACACACCTTCGGGGTCTTCGCGACGCGCCGTCCGCTCGATCAGATTGTCAACTGCGTGGCGTATCCAAATCTGCCGGTGCGCATCGTCGGATTCATGCCGGGCGTGTCGAGCCCCGGCGGTCCGAGCCACCAGGCCATTGATGACGTCGCTCTCATGCGCGCACTGCCCAACATGACGGTGGTGGACGTTGCCGACGCCACCGAGATTCGCCAGGCCGTGGTGGCGATCGCCGACGTGCCGGGTCCGGTCTACCTTCGCCTCAAGCGTGGGGAGATCCCGATCATCTTTGATCGCCTCCACGAATTCTCACTCGCGCACGCGCACGTGGTGCACGACGGCGACGACGTGGTCATCTTCGCCAGTGGCATGATGCTGTCCTCAGCCATGTCGGCTGCCCAGAGCCTCGAGGACGTTGGCGTCAGCGTCGGCGTCGTGAACGTACCGGTCATCAAGCCCCTCGATCGCGCCACCATCATCGAAACGGCCACTCGCGCGCGAGCCGTGGTGACCGCTGAGAACCACTCCATCATCGGAGGACTGGGCTCCGCGGTCGCCGAGGTACTCGCCGAGGAGGGCCTGGCTCGACGGTTGCGTCGGGTGGGGCTTGCCGACACCTTCGCCGAGGGTGCCCAGAGCGCCGCGTGGCTCTTCAAGAAGTACGGTCTGTCCACCCAAGACGTCGTCGACGCCGCATGGCGAGTGCTGGAACGTCCGGGCGAGGCTCCTCGAGCACCTACTGTGGCGACACCACCGGGTGAGTATGCGCCGGTGTAATCGCATCGCAAGAGAAAAGAGAGTGTGAATATGTCGTCGAACGTGGCCGTTGGCTGGCTCGGTACGGGCCGCATGGGTCTGGCGATGGCGCGTCGGCTCGTCGGCGCGGGCGTGGACTTGGCGGCGTGGAATCGAACGGGCGCCAAGGCGCAGGGCTTGGTAGGTGACGGCGCCCGACTAGTCGCGACCATCGCTGACTTGGGCGAGTGCGACGTCGTCTTCGTGATGGTTGCTAAGCCGGCCGACCTCGAAGAGGTCGTCTGCGGTGAGGGGGGACTGTTGAGCGCCCCCAACCGACCCGGCGTGGTCGTCTCGTGTGCGACGGTCGATCCCGAAACGTCCGCGCGCGTGCGCTCGGTACTGGCTGCTCACGACGTCGCCTTCCTGGCCGCCCCGATCAGTGGCAACCCTCACGTCGTCGCCGACGGCAAGTCGACTTTCGTCGTGTCGGGTCCACGTGCCACCTACGACCTCGTAGCGCCGCTTCTCGACACCATTGCTCGCGCGTCGATGTGGGTGGGCGAGGAGGAGGAGGCCATCATCGTCAAGATCTGCCACAATCTCTACCTCGGGATGATCGCCCAGTCGGTCGCCGAGGTCACGGTGCTGGCAGAGAAGTCCGGCGTGGACCGCGCGCTGTTCCTCAACTTCTTGAACGCGACCGGTCTGGCCATGCCGTGGGTCCAGAACCGCACAGCGGACATCCTCTCCTTGGACTGGACGCCCACGTTCACCACGGAGTTGTTGCGAAAGGACTTCGAATTGGGCATGGACCGCGCGCGCCACGCGGAGGCGCCGATGCCTCTCGCGTCGAGTGTCCTGCAATTGCTCCAAACGGCAATCGGCCGCGGCTACCGCGATGCTGACTTCCTCTCGTTGTTCGCCGTCCAAGCCGAATCCGCGGGACTCGACTTACGGCCCCAGTGAGCGTACGGACGACCTCGTCCGACCATGTGAAAGAAGAAAGGACATTGTGTCACTGCAAAAATTCATTCCGAACCCGAAGTTCGACGAGTATCGCGAGGTCTTCAAGGACTTCTTCAAACTCGAGCGCCGCGACGACGGCGTGCTGCTCGCCCAGGCCCACACACTCGGCGGTCCGATCCAGCTGAGCGTGCAGAACCATCGAGCGCTCGGTCAGATGCTCAAGGTGATCGGTGCGGACCCCCAGAACGAGTTGTTGATCCTCACCGGATCTGGCGAGGAGTTCATGATGGAGTCCGACCCGGATGGCTTCGAACTCGAGACCGAGGACATGCCCTACTGGGCGTACGAGTACGCCTACAAGGACGGCCGCATCAACGTCAGCTCGCTCATCAACGACCTCGAAGTACCAACGATCGGTCTGTTCAATGGTTCAGGCTTCCACTCTGAGATCGTCCTGATGTGCGACATCACGCTGGCGGCCGAGGAGTCGGTCATCTTCGACCTGCACTACGACATCGGATCCGTCCCGGCCGACGGCATCCATAACGCGTTCCAAGAGCTGCTCGGAACCAAGCGTGCGGCGTACGCGTTGTTGACCGGTGAGGCGATCACGGCCCAGAAGGCGCTGGAGTACGGACTAGTCAATGAAGTAGTGCCGCGCGATCAACTCATCGCGCGTGGCTACCAGATCGCCGACCACATCATGTCGCAGCCGCGTGTCACGCGACGACTCACCACGCAGATCGTGCGACGCCCCTGGAAGAAGCGCATCACCGACGACCTCGACGGTGGCTTCGGGATCCAGATGTTCGGGCACGTCGCCAAACAGAAGTCCATCCACGGCGACGAACACATCCGCTCGACGGTGGACTACGTCCGTGAAGGCCGCCGCAACAATTTCGATTAGTGCCGCAAGAATGTGGATTGATGTCAATGAACCAAGAGGTGGGGATGATTCCTGTTCGCGGAGGTGATCCGCTAGTTCCATCCCCGTGGGCAGGGCATGCCCAGGGCCTTCATGGCGAGTGCCGGCACCGGGGACGTCTGGGGGGCCTGACGACAGCCGACCAAGGGGGTGCCCCATTCGACCATCTTCCAGTGGCCCTGCACCTCTTCAGCGATGCCGTAAGTGTTCTGGAAGGTGGCCTCACCTTTCTTAGTCGCCTTTTCCCAGAACAGGGCCCACGCGGGCCACTGCGACGACGACGTCACTTTCACCGTGTAGAGGTCGCGGGCGTAGCCCGCATGTCCGACGTACGTGGTAACGACCTTCGTGACGTCATCGGTGACCGAGGTCGTGGGTGAGTGGTGCCACGCGACGCCGATGGCAACCAGTACAACGACGAAGGCGCCCAAGATGATGAGTTGGATGCGCCGCAAGGCCCCTCGATGTTGATTCGTGATGGTCATGCGTACTGTCTAGTGCAGCGACACGCAGATAATTTGAAGTTGACCCCGGTCACAGCCCACCTTTCACAATCGAGGAACAATAGTGAGCGAATCCCCAAATTTCAGTTCTGAACATCTCGCGATCTTGAAGCAGGAGTACCCACGCTTCAGCGATGACGAAATGCGCCGTCGCCGCGTCGCGATCGAGGAGCTGATCGATGCGGCCGACGTTGATCATTTGTTGGTGCACGGAATTGGCGGCCGCGGAGGGGCGGTCGGCTGGCTGGCGCAGTGGCTCGTCACCAATGAGGCTCACCTCATTGTGAGTCCCGGTGACCGCGACATGCTCTTCGTGCAGTATTTCAATCACGTCCCCCTGGCCCAACATCTGGCGCGCGACGCCAAGGTCCGGTGGGGTGGCCCCTCGACCATTTTGACCTCGGTACTGGAGTTGCACCGTCGAGGTGCACTTCCCGGGCGGGTGGGAGTCGTCGGACCACTGCCCTTAAGTTATGCGAGGGTGTTGGAGAAGGAGTTCGGCACGGTCGTCGATCTTTCGAGCGCGTACTCGCGGCTCCGTCTCGTCAAGTCGCCCGAGGAATTGACGTGGTTCGAACTGGGCGCACGCTTGGGCGACCTGGCAATCGACGCCCTGGACCAACAGGTTCGAGCGGGGATGAACGAGCGCGACCTCGGCGCGATCGTGGAAAGTTCCTACCAGCGCTTTGGGGGAGTCAATGGCATCCACTACTTCGCGGTCAATGCGATGGAACAGCCCGAGTACTGCGTGCCGCGACAGCATCCCTCCACTCGCCGAGTGCGCCGCGGCGACGTCATCACCACCGAGATCACCGCCAACTTCTTCGATTACGGCGGTCAGATCCTGCGCACTTTCGTGGTCGACAGCGAACCCAATGACCTCTACGCGACACTGCACGACGTGGCGATGCAAGCGTTCGACGCGATCTCCGCACTACTGGTGCCTGGCACCCACGCCCGGGAGTTGGTCGAGGCGGGTCGAGTCATCGAGGACCACGGGTTCACCACGTACGACGACCTGGTCCACGGTTATGGCGGGGGTTATCTGCCTCCAGTGTTGGGTTCGGCCAGTCGACCCAATGACGCCATTCCCGACTTCGTCCTCCAGGAGAACATGATGCTCGTGGTGCAGCCCAACGTCGTGACGACGGATCATCGAGCTGGTGTGCAGACTGGAGAATGCCTCGTGGTAGCCCCCGACGGCCCTCGGCGACTGCACGGTGCTTCTAGCGGCTTACGACGAGTCGGATAGTTGGGAGTTCGTTCGCTTAGAGATTGATTCACGCTTCTACACTGAAGGGACGTCATCGTCGATTGCGCGGTGAATTCGCGAACAAAAAGGTGACCAAGGTGAAACGACTCTCAGTTCGATGGGTCCTTGCCGTCGTCGTCGTCATCCTTGCGATGACAATCGGTCTCGCCGTCGAAACGAATCACCCGTCACACTCCGACAAGTTGACAACCGTCACAACCAGCATCACCACTGGTACGTACCCGACGAAGAACTTGCCGCCGTCGCGCGACAATGATTCGGGGCACGCCCGAATGCTCGACACCCTGCGCGAGCACGGTAGTGTCACGTCGATGTTGGGCGAGATGCAGCACCGCACGGAACTTTATGAGTTGTTGGACTACGCCTCGTACCAGGAGTACGACGCCAACATCTTCAATTTCGACATACCTCACTGAGCGCTCCGCGCAACGTTTGGCTGGGGAAATACTCAGCGAGCACTGTTGTACCTGCGTTATCATCTCGAATCGAGCGCCGAGGGCGTTTCGCTCCGTGTCGAAGGGTCGGTCTGGTGTCACTTCTTACTCATTGCTCACATCGAGTTCGTCGTTGGTTCGTGCCCGTGATTTCACTGTTGCTCGTCGCTTCGAGCGCCGTGATTATGCAATCGAATGTCGCGGTCGTGTCCGCCGCCGCGGCGGCGACCACTACTGGTGGCTTCGGCCCACTGCCGGCGGGCCTGCCGATCGAGTCACGCTGTCAGGACATGACGATATCCACTCACATCGTGTTCGTCGGTCAGTACGTCGCTGGTCACGCCAACGGGGGCATCTGCGGCGTGACTGGCAAGGACAACTCGTGGTCGTGGGCGGTGAACCCCGGCCCCGGGGTCAAGGGTTGTGAGCACGACGCCACCTACTGTGAGTTCAAAGCGACGGCGTCGACTGATCAGCAACTGGTGTCTCTATGCATCAACGGCGCCAATGTCCAGGGGGCCTGGACGTCGTGCGACTATTACGGCGTCGTTGGCGACAATATGGGCATCATCGACGGTCACGTGTTGGACCGGGATGGAAGCCCGGTGGCGGGCGTTGCGGTAACGGCTGGCGGGAGCCCCGCGGCGGGCACGACGTCGGACAGTGACGGCTTCTACGCGATGCAAGTGAAGAAGGGCGCTTATAAGGTCAGCGCCTCCGATGGGGTCGCGGGTCACGACTACCAGCCGGCGGTGGCCGCGACGACGGTCAGCGCTGGCGCCACCTCGCACGTCGACTTCACTCTCGACAATGGCATCAAGCTGAAGATGGAGTTCAAGAAAACCACCGTCGTGGCCAACGGCTACGAAGTGATCGAAGGCACCATCACCACCAGAAAATTCAACAAGCCCGACCCCAACGTGATGGTGCAACTTGACGTCAAACCGACCGAAAGTGGCCTCAAGTCGGCGACCACCGGCGCTCGGGCTTCGATTTGTTCGGGTGGCAGCCGTCAGTGGCCGACCAACTCCCTTAATGATCCCGACGGATACGCGGTTAATGAGACGACCGACGGCACTGGCACGTACGACTTCACCATCACGGTGGGGACCACACCGGGCGTCTGGTCGATTGACGCGTGGGCCTTTAACTCGAACGGGACTCTCTCGAAGGATTTCTTGGAGGCGTCAGTCACCAAGGATCTGACGTTCACTTCAAATGGTTCGTTCAAGCTCCGCGACTTCGTCAACGAACTCAACGTGGCCGCTCAGTCCACTAGTTTTTCAACGTTGTTGTCGGGTGCGGCCGGTTCCGCGAACTCAATGTGGACGCTCCTCTCCCAGACGACCAAGAGCAAGGCGAACGGAGTCGACTTCGGCGGACTGGCCTACAGTCTGGTCAACGCGAAAGACGGACAATCGCTGCTGATCTTCCCCGAGAAAAGCCCTCCCGTCATCAATAAGGCAGGCGAGATAGTCGTAGGTCGTGCGAGTAGCGGCGATCTGGTCTACGACCCCGCGGAGTGGACAGGCGCCGGTCTGCCCGGCAATTTTGCGAACGCAGCGTCGCTGACGTCGATGGTGTCGGGGGGTCACTTGCCCGAACTACCGACCTTGGCTCAATTCGACGCCGGGAAGTCCGTGACCGGCTGGAAGACCGTCAAGGGTGACGAGATCACGTTGTTCTCTGGCAACTTCGAGTTCGACGGCTGGGGATACCCGAGTACGACGTCGGGTGCGTGCTATTAAAGAAAACGTGCGACGCTAGACGTCGCGCGTCGCCATCCGCCACGCGCCGAGTGCGGACCAGACGACCAGCCATGCGATGATGACGATGACTGCCACGGCGGTGGATTCGGGAATGATGCCACCTGCCCCGGGGCCGTGCCCGCCGAAGACCTGGGGCAGGCCGTTCGGTTCCAAATGCGCGGTAGCGAGACCCACGACGCCACGCTGCACATTGATGAGGTGCGGAATGCGCGAGACGGAGAGAATCGGCGTGAGGACGATTTCGAGGATGATCATCAAAACGATGGGCACCGTTCGTGACCCCATGAGAGACGCGAGTCCCAGTCCGACGGTGAAGCCGATGATGGCCTCGAGTTCGAGCCACAGGCCCGACTGGACCATCAACTTGAGTGGCGGCGACAAGAACGTTTGGCGATAATCCTGATAGTCCTGGTTGGCCACCGTGACGGCCAGTGACTTCATCTGGGCCGGCGTCGCCGGGTGCAGCGTAGTGCCGCCCTTGGTGATGACCACACCGCCCCCGTTACCGCTGAAGGGTCCACAGGTGGGGACGAAAGTGGTGCTTCCGCTGTAGGGGAACTGACAATCGACTGTCTGGGCATTTTGCTCGGCCCAGGTGACGAATTGGGTGCGACTTAAGCCCGTGGGGACGGTGACCCCTTGATAATTCAGTTTCGTTGGCGCGGCGAAGACGCACACGGCGCACACGATGACGAAGCCGGCGGCCACGATCGGCACCAGAATGGCCAGACCGGCGGGAATGCGGGCGAGGTACAACGCGATGCGCGATCGTCCGGTCACCACGGAATGGCGAAAGACGCCCTCGGTCAGGTCCACGGATCCTGCGGTGCAGCCGAGTGTCGCTGCGATGATGAACCCGAAGATGAACATCACGCCCGCCACCAGATTCGTGAAGCTGTCGTAGCCACCCGCGGGTCCGTAGGACTTGGGCGCCACCAGGTGCATGATGAGACGAATGCCGAGGTAGAGCGCGGGAATTCCGATGTTGACGGCGACCAGGGCGACCATGAGGCCTCGACGCTTTCGAAGCTCCATCATGCGCGTGGTGATCATTGGCCACGTGGGCAGCGGCCGACCGCGATGATCGTCAGGGAAATCGCTCAGCGTGGGGAACAGCTCTTGGTCGACGGGGTGCGTCGTCATTCGGTCTCTCCTAAGCGGCTCGTTACTTCCAGGAACCACGACTCGAGCGAGGCGCGATTCTCCTGCAACCGATAGACCGACACGCCACCGGTCACGAGCACGCGGTTGATCTCGGCGACGACGTCGCGCGCAGTGCCAGCGGGCAGACTCACGTGCACTCCCTCGTCGACCACCGTGACCCGGGCGTCATACGTGTTCTGCGCCAGCAGCGAACCGGCGATGTCGGGAGCGTCACAGTCGATCTCGACCTCCAGATTCGAACCGGCGAGTAGTTCGTCGATGGGACCTTGGCGGATGATGCGGCCCTGATCGACGATGGCCACTGCGTCGCACGTGCGTTCGATCTCGTCGAGCAGGTGTGAGGAGAGGACGACGGTGCGGCCTTCGGCAACGAGTGAACGAATCATCTCGCGCATGTCGGCCATGCCAGCGGGATCGAGTCCGTTCATTGGCTCGTCGAGGATGAGCAGGTGCGGATCACCCAAGAGGCACGCGGCCACCCCCAGCCGTTGGCGCATGCCCATCGAATACTTCGCGACCTTGTCGTTGGCACGATGCAGGATTCCGACGCGGTCCAGCGCGGCTTCGATCCTTCCGGTCGCGGCGGGTTCGCGGGCAGCAGCCAAGATCTGCAGATTCTGGCGGCCCGTCAGGTGTTGGTGAAATCTCGGCTCGTCCACGATTGCGCCGACTCGAGCCAGGGCGATGTCGCGATGCCGTGGCACCGAGTGACCCAACAGTTTCATCGTTCCCGCGTCAGCGCGCGTGAGACCTAAGAGCACGCGGATCAGCGTCGTCTTGCCCGCTCCATTGGGTCCCAGGTATCCGAAGGCGCAGCCTCGCGGGACTAGCAAGTCGACCCCGTTCACGGCGGTGCGACCACCGAATCGTTTGGTCAGGTCGTGGGTCTCGACCGCCCACTGACTCTCAGGATCGACGACTGGCGCCACTTCGCTCATCACACTGGTCATCCCGCCATCCTTGGTCTCGCTCGGGGGTCATTGACGACATGCTACGTAGTTCGAACGGACGCCTCTATAGGGGAGAACCCTGAGCCGTTATTCGCGTACGAAGAGAACCTCGATCATAGGTTCGGCCCTCAGAACCTTGGAATTCGAGGCTTCACAGCCTCGACGATCAGGATCGCGTCGTCGCGACCTGACGGCGCTGGCGATTACGAGTCGAGATTTTGTGCGAGATCGGACGCCCCAGTGACGTGCGCTTGGTGCCAAGTCGACTAGCGCTCACGCCAGCCGGACAGCGACACGTTCTCGACTTTCAGTGTTCCAAAAACGACGCCGTCAATGCGAGGTGCCGAATCCGTCCAGGTTGACCCAGATGGCCTCCACCGGAACATCGCCAATGTTCGCCAGTCGGTGGGGACGACTCGAGTCGAAGGAGATGGAATCGCCCGAATTGAGACGGTACGCGTCAAATCCCAACGTGACTTCGAGCGTGCCGCTCAAAACGTAGCCGTATTCGGTGCCAACGTGTCGAATCAGTCGGCCCTCCATGGTCGAGCTCCCCCCAACGTCGTATCGGACGAACATGAAGTCGGTCTTGCCGTGGCGCATCGTCGTGAGTGACTCCCAGGTGACTCCGGAGTCGAGAACCAACACCTTTCGTTCGTCGGGGTGCACCACGGGGATTGACGATCGCAAGTTGTTTGACTCCATCATGGTCGGCGTCGGATCGGGAAGGACCCCGAATGCCGACGCGTTCAGCCACGAGTTGTTCGCCGCATCCGTGCCCTCACCGACGGCACTTTTGCCATTGCCATTGGCATTCCGGGGACTGTCGGAGGCGTAGGAATCGAAGAGATCGTCAGTGCCGATATCGAGTGCGGTGCAGATGGCGAAAAGGGTGGCCACCGAGGGTTGCGCCTTTCCCGTCTCGAGCTGGGAGATGAAAGAAGCGGAGACGTCGAGATCCCTCGCGAACTGACGAAGCGAGATCCCTCGTGCCAGGCGACGCGCTCGCAGACGCGCGCCGATGAGTCCAGACGTCATGGCGTCGATGTTCGTCGTACGAGGCGCCTTCTTGGCAACTGCTGGCGCGTCCGGCGCGGGTGTCGATGACGTCACAGAGCTCTTGCGACCTGCCTCGGCACCTTTGGGAACTGACATTGCCACTCCTTCCTGACTCGTTCCATTCGACGCGGTCGCGTCATATCGATGCTGTCGGACAGTCCTGTGGTGCATCGATACTAGTTATTCAATCCCTTGCTGTTCGCGATGGCCCGAGTTTGTCCTCCAAGTGCTCCCACTCGCGACTGAACCGATACGAATGCCGTGTCGGCGGTTGCGGCGCCTGGACCTCGATCCAGCGAACGAGTCCCGATCCGCGATTCTCGAAACCATGGTCGGCCCCGACGCCGGCCCAGAGCACGTCGCCCGGATGAAACACCATGAGAGTCCCCTCGACCAACGCGTGCACTTCACCCTCGGTGAAGACGTAGGCCTCCTCGAACGGATGGTCGTGGGGGTGGGCAATGGCGGTGGGTTGGTAATCGACGACGAACATCGTGTGCAACTGCGCACCGCGTTGTTGATCGATGAGCATCTTGACTCCGATACCGCTGTAGGCGAGAAGAGCTGTGGCCATGCTGGGTGAAACGGTCGGAGCGTCCACCTTCGAGCCCCCGGCCAATCGGCGTAGGTCCATCGAGTCCGAATCGAAACGCACGGCGTTCTGGTTGCGTGGATCGCGCATGTCGGGCAAGAGGGGAGAGGACTCGACGAGTGGCTCGCCCGTAAAGAAGGTGTCGTGGCGGCGACCATCGGTGATCTCGGTCGGAGCCGCCATGTGGAGCCATTTAACTGGACCATCGATGGCCCGCAACGAATAGGTGGTGCCAACGGGGATCGCGATGGCGTGGTCGCCATCAAGGCGAGTGGTCTCGCCCAGTGTCGTGATGGCGAGGCTGCCGGAAAAGACGTAGATGCTGAATTCGAAGGAGTGCACCGCGGCGTCCACGAATCCGTCGACGTCGAGGTGACCTACCGACAACGTCATATGGGGCGAACCGGTATCGCGATTTACCAGAACCTGGCGGCGATAGCCGACGGCGTGCCCATCGAAGTGAGCGGGCGCCTCGGCCGCATCGTCATCGATGCGGGTTGCGTAATACATCTCTTCTCCTATCCGTTCTCGTATTGATTGGCTCGTCGCTGGCTACTTGAGGAGCCAGCCGCCATCCATGGCAAGGTTCACGCCGTTGACGCCGCCGTTGCGCAGCAAGAACTCGACGGAGTCGACGATCTCTTGCATCGTGACGAGTCGACCCAGCGGCGTTCTCGCAATGATGTGTCCGTTGTCCTTATTCTCCCAGAATGGGCTGTCACCGATGATCCCGGGATGGATCGCGTTGATGCGCACTGGGGCGAGTTCGGTGGTCAGGCTGTTGACGAGTCCGACGACACCGCCATTGACCGTGGACACGGTGGTCGATCCGGGATAGGGGCGCGACATCGCCAAGCCTCCGAACAACACGATGGATGCGTCCTCGGTGAAGCGCTCGCGCAAGACGTGGATGGCCTCGGTGTAACCGACGAGTTTGAGCGTCACGAGACGGATGGCTCGCGCCACGTTGTAGTCGGCAATCGTGTTGGAGTCTCGTTCGATCGCGGGAATCACCAAGTAGTCCACCGATCCGATGCCGGCTAATGAGGCGGCGATGGACTCGGGTTCGGCGAGGTCTACCGCGATGCCGATAGTGCCTAATCCAATTTCGGTCGCCGCGGCATTCGCCGTCTCCGTCGTGCGTCCCGATAGATAGACGGTCGTCCCTCTCGCCGCCAACGCTTTGACAATCTCCTTGCCAATTCCTGACGTGCCCCCGAGGACGACGGCCGTGCGACTCGTGCTCTCTATTGACGATGTAGACACTCTGTTCCCCCCAAAAATTGTTCAGTTTTACTAAACATATCCTAAAACCTTGAGAGTGGGAAGTCGTCAGGGGAATCCGTCAGAAGGTGAATCGGTCGAGTCGCGGGCGACACGAGGGCGCTGCGGGCGCCCACATCCCTTTGGCGTCTGTCGTTTCGCCTCGTCGGGTCTCGAGTCGGACGCGACGTGGCTCGATACAACTCTTTAATTCAGGTGGCCCATCGTGTGAAGTGATTCTTGACATTAATGAACACGGTGCTATTCTGCGTGCCACCTGAACCATTTCACCAAGGGGGGGAAATGAACAAGCCCATCAGCACGTCCGGCGAGTCTCTCGAACACGGTCGATCAATCATCTTTCGCAACGGCATCGTCTTGACGATGGACGATGCGCATCGCGTCATCAAGGGAGGCGATGTCTTGGTGATTGACGGAACGATTCGAGGGGTCGGTCCCCACCTCGAGGCCCCGGCAGACGCCTTAGAGATCGACGCGCAGGGCGGCATCATCATGCCGGGAATGATCGACACGCACCGACACATGTGGCAGACCGCGATGCGCGCCTACGGGGCCGATTGGACGTTGTCGCAATATTTCGTCTGGTACTACCTCGAGTACGGCAAGAACTTCCGACCGCAGGACGTCTATGCCGGCAACCTGCTGTCGGCCATCGAGGCGGTCGACGCCGGGGTGACCACGTCAGTGGACTGGTCGCACGGCTTGCAGACGGCCGAATATGCCGACGCCGCAGTGGATGCTCTGGAAACCGTGGCGGGCCGCTTCGTCCTGGGCTACGGCAATATCCAGCGTGCGCCGTGGGAATGGACCGCTGACAAGGAGTTTCGTGACTTCTTTGACCGCCGTATCCACGGTAAGGGCGACATGCTGGGCTTCCAATTGGCCTTCGACGTGGTGGCGGGACCTGAGTTCCCCGAGCGCGCGGCCTTTGAGGTCGCTCGTGAGCTGGGTGTCTCGGTCAACACGCACGCGGGTGTCCTCGGCGCCAACGGGGACGCCAGCATTCTCCTGATGCACGAGAACGGGTTCATGACCCCGGACACCGTGCTCGTGCACTGCGCGACCCTCTCGGACGATTCGTATCACCGGATCGCGGCCTCCGGCAGTTCGGTGTCGGTGTCAACTGAGAGCGAACAGAGCGCGGGCCAGGGCTACCCGTCGTCGTGGAAGTTGCGCCAGTTCGACATTCCGATCACGCTCTCGCACGACACCTCGGTGTGGTGGAGCGCCGACCTGTTCACCGCCATGCGCACCACCCTTGGCGCCGACCGCTCACGTCAGCACTTCGAAGCGCACGCGAAGGGTGAGACGGTGACGCAACTGGACCTTCGTTCTGAAGAGGTCGTCGATTGGGCGACCCGAGGTGGAAGTAAGGCCTTGGGTCTGGACACCAAGATTGGCAGCATCGAGGTCGGCAAGCGTGCCGACGTGGTCCTACTCAAGAACGACGAATCACCAGTGATGTTCCCGATTGTCAACCCCTACGGGCACGTGGCCATGCAGGCGCAGCGCGGTGACGTCCACACCGTGGTGATCGACGGCAACATCGTCAAACACGAGCATCGCTTGATTGGGATCGATCTGGCGAAGGCTCGCAGCGCGGTCGAAGAGACGGTCAGTTACCTCGAGACCACCTTGGGCGAAGAAGCGTGGGAGGCGGGTATGCACCCGGCCTTGGCCCCCAAGTCCATCATCGACAACCCGTATAAGTACGTGTAACCGATCTGTCTCCCCATGGGGGACTAATGGTGCCGACCACTCAGGTGGTCGGCACCATTTGCTTTACAATGTCATGAATGTTGTTCAACAACACTTGACACGTTCACTGAACACCACTATGGTCATCCTCGCCAGTCGTGTAACGACTCAAAGGGGGGCGGCGATTGGCGCCGGACGTGCGAAGTAGTGCGCCGGAAAAAACAGGGGGGGAACTAATGGTGAAAACCAAGATGCGTTGGATCGTCGGCTTTGCCGCAGGGGCAACGCTGATATCGACGACGCTCGTGGGACTCGGAGTCGCGCAAGCGTCGACGAAGACTAAGACTTTTAAGGTCGCGTACCTGTCATACGGAGTAGCGAACAGCTATGACGCTCCGATGCTGGCGGCCGCGAGGGCCGTGGCACAGGCTGATGGCGTCAAGGTGACGGTGTTCGACTCACAGACCTCATACGCCACGCAGGTGGCGCAGTTGCAGACGGTCATCAGCTCCGGCCAGTACCAAGGTGTCATCTTGCAGCCGGTGTACGGTGCCGCGTTACTCCCGACCGTCAAGAAGGCGATCGCCAAGGGCATCAAGGTCGTCAACATTGACCAGATCCTTGGTACGAAGTACACGACCGACCAGATTCAGGTCAAGGGACTCGCGGGCAACGTGGTCTTCTTCCCATCGAAGATCGGTACCCAGTTGGCCACTTTGGCGGACCAGGCGTGCGCTGGCCTCAATCCGTGCAACATCGGACTCGTGCACAACTACACGGGCTATGAGCCTGATGGTGCGATCACCGCTTCGTTCAAGACGTACTTGGCCGGCAAGCCCAACGACAAGGTTGTCGCCGAGGTGGACGGTCTGTACCAGGCGGGCGTGGCGTTGACCCAAGTGCAGAACATGCTGACGGCCCACTCCAACATCAACGTGATCGTAGGTGCCGACCAGGACTGTGAAGGTGCCCAGTCGGCACTGACCGCTGCGAACAACACTTCGGTGAAGCTCGTTTGCTACGGCGGCAGTTCCTACGGCGTGGCGCAGTTGCAGTCGCACAAGGGTCCCTGGACCGCTGACGTGCTGCAGATGCCGGCGACCGAGGGTGAGGACGGCATGATCATGCTCGTCAACGCGCTCAAGACTGGCAAGAGCCAAGGCACGGAGAACCCGGTGGCTGGCCTGAAGAACAATGGAATCCTCTTCCCCAGCAACTCCAAGGGCTTTACCGGCGAGTGGCCGGGCTGATCCTCGCGGATCCTCGAAGTACTTCATTTCAACCATTGAGAGATTGGTACTGACACAACATGTCTGAACAGACATCTGTGGAGGAAACCCATCGAACCGTGGACACCCCCGGCGGCGACCTTATCGTCGCCGGGGTGTCCAAGCGGTTCGGGGGAGTCCCTGCTTTAAGTGACATCTCACTGACCATCGAGCCGGGAAAAGTTCACGCGCTCATCGGTGAGAACGGTGCGGGCAAGTCGACGCTGGGCAAGATCATTTCCGGCGTCATCGCACCCGACGAAGGGACGTTGACCTTCGCGGGACAGCCCCTCGTTCTTCGATCGCCTCGTGAGGCGCTCGCACACGGCATCATCACTATCGCCCAGGAGTTGGCGATCGTTCCCGGTCTGACGGTGGCCGAGAACGTCTACCTCGGCGCGCAAATTGCCCGCGGCGGAATCGTGCACCGGCGCGAGATGCGGCGGCGTTTCCGCGAACTCGCCGACCGAGCGGGTTTCGCTCTCTCGCCCGACGTGCGCGCTGGCAACCTGTCGACGGCGGATCAACAGAAGGTCGAGATCATGCGGGCGTTGTCGCGCAATGCGTCGATCGTGGTCATGGACGAGCCGTCAGCCGCTCTGTCGGGACACGAATCCGCCGCGCTGCACGAGATCATCCGATCCTTGGCCCGTCGAGGCAGTGCGGTGGTGCTCATCTCGCACTTCTTGTCCGAAGTCCTCTCCCTCTCCGACACCATCACCACATTGCGCGACGGGCACTTGGTGCGTACCGTCCCCGCCGCTGGCGCCACCGAAGATTCGTTGATCGAGGGTATGCTCGGTCGATCTCTTTCCTCGGTGTTTCCCGACAAGGCGACGGCTGAATCGGGCGCACCGACCGTGTTGAAGGTCGACCACCTCTGCGCCCCAGGCGTCGAGGATTGCTCCTTCGAGTTACGACGCGGCGAGATACTGGGCATCGCTGGGCTGGTCGGCGCGGGCCGCTCGGAGCTCGCGCGGGCAATCTTTCGTGACGCCAAGGTGTCCTCGGGCACCGTGAGCTTGGGTGGCACTGAACTCGCCGGCCACAGTCCGCATCGATCCATCGGCCGCGGGCTCGCCCTCATTCCGGAGTCGCGCAAGGACATGGGCTTGATGATGAGTCGGTCGGTGAAGGAGAACGTCTCGCTCTCACGACTAGACCTCGTAAGCCGGATGGGATGGATCGCCAGAGTACGAGAGCGTCGCACGGTGTCCCAACTCATGGAGAAGACGACCGTCAAGTCGGCCGGTATGGGTCAGTCGGTCTCGATGCTGTCGGGTGGGAATCAGCAGAAGTTATTGTTCGCTCGAACCATCATGTGTGCCCCGTCGGTGTTGATCGCCGACGAGCCGACCCGCGGCGTGGACGTGGGTTCCAAGCGCGCAATCTATGACCTGTTGGTCGACATGGCCGCCGACGGAATGGGGATCATCGTGATCTCTTCAGAACTCGAAGAGGTCCTGGGTCTCGCCCATCGGGTCCTAGTGATGCGCCACGGTCGGTTCGTTACTGAACTCGCCGGCCAAGATATGACCGAACAGGCCGTTCTCGCGGCCGCATTCGCCGAGACCAGTGGTGCCTGAGGAGACACGATGACTAATTCCAGCCCCGACCTACTTGAGACGCCCGAGGGCCAGCACAGTCCCGGTTCTTTGGTGCGCGCCGGCGCGACGAGGTTCTTCGGATCATGGCGGACGGCCGGAATCGTCCTACCTTTCCTCATCTTGTTCGTGATCCTCTCGATCTCGAGTGGGCCATTCCTGCACACGACCAACCTCATCAACATCCTCGACCAGCAAGCCGCGACTCTCTGCATCGCCGCGGCGGGCACGCTGGTCCTCGTCGCCGGGGGTATCGACCTCTCGGTCGGTGCGACGTACGGCCTCGCGACGGTGGTGGCAGGTGAGATCGCGGCCCATCATTCCCCGGTTCTGGCGATCATCGCGGGCATCGGGGTCGGCCTCCTCGTGGGCCTAGTCAACGGTCTCATCGTGACGGTCTTCAAGATCAACGCGTTGATCACCACTCTGGCGATGTCGTTCGTCATCGGCGGTTTGGCGCTCAAGGTGTCGTCCGGGAACCTCATCGTCCTCTCACCCAGCGGTGGGTTCTTCAAGTTCGCCAATGCGCAGTTCCTCACCGTGCCCAGCGCCGTGTGGATGACCCTCGTCTTCATCGTCGTACTCGCCCTTCTATTGACCCGCACCACCTTTGGTCGCTACATCGTCGCGTCGGGTGGCAATGCGGAGGCCGCACGCCTCGCGGGCGTCCGGGTGAACATGACGCGGGTGATCGCATTCACGCTCAGTGGTGGTGCCGCGGGCCTTGGCGGCGTGATTGATATCTCACGCTTGTTGAGCGCTCAGGCGGCGAGCGGCGGGAGTGCCCTGTCCTTCACGGTGCTGGCGGGCATCGTGGTGGGTGGCACCTCGATCGCGGGCGGCGAGGGTTCGGTCTGGCGCACGGCGATCGGCGTGTTGTTCATCGCACTCATCGGCAACGGCATCGACCTGCTCGGCGTCGATACTTTGTACCAGCAGATCGTCCTCGGGTTGATACTGCTCATCGCAGTGGGTCTTGACTCGTGGGCCCGCCAACGCCGACGCTAATGTCCGAGGCGGCTGACGTCACAACCAGGAGGAACCATGGGAATTCACACACACGGCAGTAATTCAGTCGATTGGGAAGCACGCATCGACATGCCGCGGCTGCGCGAGGAGCGCCTGGCCAAACTCCAGGCGGAGTTGGAGCGCTCGGACCTTGGTGCACTCTTGACCTTCGACTTCCACAACATTCGTTACATGACTGGTACTCACATCGGGACATGGGCCATGGACAAACTCATCCGCTTCGCGCTGCTACCCCGGGGCGGCAAACCGATCGTATGGGACTTCGGTTCGGCGGCTCGACATCATCAGCTCTACAACCCCTGGTTGAGTGGTGTCCAGGTCGCACCCGACGGGTCGCAGATCCCTTATGAGGGTGCGCGCGCGGGCATCTCCACCCTTCGCGGTGCGATCCCTCCGGGCGCGGACCGCGCTGGGACGGTCGCCACGAAGATCAAGGAAGTGCTCCAGCAATTCGGACTCCAGAACGAGCCCGTGGGCGTGGACGTCATCGAGATGCCGGTCCTCGCCGCCTTCGCCAAGGAGGGCATCTCGCTGGTCGACGGTCAACAGGTGTTCCTCGAGGCTCGGCGCATCAAGACGGTCGACGAGATCTCGCTATTGACCCACGCCGCCTCCATGGTCGACGCCGCGTACGAGGAGCTCTACACGTTCCTTCGCCCGGGTGTGAAGGAGAACGAATGCGTCGGCCTGGTCAATAAGACCCTGTACGACTTGGGTTCAGAACACGTTGAAGGTGTCAACGCCATCTCGGGGGAGCGGTGCTCGCCTCACCCTCACGTCTATAGCGACCGCCTGATCCGACCCGGTGATCCCGCGTTCTTCGACATCTTGCACAGTTACAACGGGTATCGGACGTGTTATTACCGCACCTTCGCCGTCGGTAGCGCGTCGGTCGCCCAACGTGACGCCTACACCAAGTGCCGTGAGTTGATCGACACCGCCATCGCGATGGTCAAGCCCGGCGTCACGACGGCTGACATCGTCTCGTTGTGGCCCACGGCGCAAGAGTTCGGCTTTCCCAACGAGGAGGCCGCCTTCGGACTGCAATACGGTCACGGCATCGGACTGTCGATCTGGGAGAGACCGATCTTCAGCCGCATGATCTCCATCGATCATCCCGAGACACTGGAAGAGGGGATGGTCTTCGCCCTCGAGACGTACTGGCCCGCGAAGGACGGCTGGTCGGCCGCTCGAATAGAGGAGGAGGTCGTCGTTACGGCGACGGGTTGCGAAGTAATCACTAAGTTCCCCGCGGAGGAACTCCTGGTCGCTGGCAAGAGGTACTTCTCGGCCGGGGGAGAACTCACCGGACTGCGCGACTCACAGTCGAACCTCAACACGACGTGGGGACGGGGTGAGTCCTAGAACGGGGAGTGAGGATCGTCACGTCGCCCGCAGCCGCGGCGGCCGTGTACCGGATCAGAGGCATGACCGACTCCACGTCGTTGACGATGGAGTGTGTTGAAGGCAGTTGAAGTGAGTATCACGTTGTGGTGAGTTAAATCAACCGTCGTGAGGCCGACTTAGGTCGTGCGACCAACATATGAAGAGGATCAAATGAACCAGACTGCGAACAAAATCATTGCGGTGACCGGTGCTACCGGTGCTCAAGGGGGCGGCCTCATCCGAGCGATACTGGCCCACCCCAACGGAGCCTTCAGTGCGCGGGCGTTGACCCGTGACCCCGAGTCCGAGAAGGCCCAGGCGCTGGCCGCCCAGGGCGTCGAGGTGGTCAAGGCCGACCTCGACGACGAAGCCAGTCTGGCGGCGGCCTTCTCTGGTGCCTATGGTGCTTACTGCCTCACCAACTTCTGGGAGCACTTTTCTCCGGACAAGGAGATTGAGCAAGCCGGCAATCTGGCCCGAGCCGCCAAGACGGCAGGCGTGTCGCACGTCATTTGGTCCACCCTCGAAGACGTGCGCGACTTCGTCCCGCTCAGTGACGACCGCATGCCGACGTTGCAGGGCAAGTACAAGGTCCCACACTTCGACGCCAAGGGTGAGGCAAACCATTTCTTCACCGAATCAGGCGTCCCCACGACGTTGCTCAACACCTCGTTCTACTGGGAGAACCTGATCTACTTCGGTATGGGACCCCAGGCCGGTGAGGACGGCTCTTTGGCCATCACCTTCCCCCTCGGGGACAAGAAGCTCGCCGGAATCGCCGCGGAGGACATCGGCGCGTGCGCCTACGGTATCTTTGCCGCGGACCAGGAGTTCATCAACAAGACAGTCTCCATCGCTGGCGGCCACTTGAGTGGACAGGAGATGGCCGACAGTCTCAGCCGCGCACTCGGTCGCGACGTGAGTTACAACGCGGTCAGTCCCGACACGTACCGGTCGTTCGGATTCCCCGCAGCTGACGAACTCGGAAATATGTTCCAGTTCAACGCCGACTTCTCCGAGCAGTACTGCGCCGCGAGAGACCTCGACGCCACGCGCAAACTCAACCCCGGTCTCAAGTCCTTTGACGACTGGCTGGCCGTGAACGCCAGCAAGATCCCGCTGGGGTAGTGCCTCGCGTCACGGCGGTGACGTCGTCTCCCTTCGTGATCGTAACGAGGGAGACGACGTCGATCGGGCGGTCCTGCAATGGTTGACGCGGTCGCACCGCAAAGAAGTTGACGGTGTCGATAATGTGAGGTCGTCGCTCCATCGGAGATGCCGGTGCCGACACCTTCTCGAGGTAGTCATGGCCGACTGGGCGAAGTACGCAAGGCGGACCCGTGCGAGACGCGTCGCGACCTGCGCCGTGGCGTTATTGATCGGCTCCTGGGGAAGCATTGCGGGTGCCTCCAGCGCCCTCACGAGCAGCGTTCCCATCGCCACGCAACCTCTCAAGTCGAGTTCATTGTGTGGGAATTACCAACAATTCTTCCAACAGTCCTTGAACGGCGATTTCACCGGCTGTTTTCTCGTTCCCAACTTTCACAGCTCCACGTTGATCGTGGCACTCCAGACCTACCTGATGCAATCGGCCGGGTCAACGAACCTGACGACGACCACGGTGCCCGCGCCCCACGTTGGTGCCATCGTCCTGTCGTCGGACAAGAAAATTGCCTCGCCGGGCGAACAGGTGGTGATGACCGGCCGCTTCTTGAGTAATCCTCCTTCGAAGCAGAATCGACTGTCCAGGGCGACGGTGTGTTGGGACGGGTGCCAGACCGGGCTACAGGAGATCTCTCAACCAGTTACGTGGACGTCGGCCACCACGTTCCGTGTGACCCTTTCAGTACCCGACACCGCGTGGCTCAGTGTCAGGGGCGGCGTGGTGACGGCCCACCCCCTGACGTCGGGTAGCTATTCAGTTGGCGTACAGTGTCTCACCGCGTCGTCGGGCTGCGCTTTGAGAGGGCCTGACGCGCAGTCCACCATTCAGTTGCAGGCGCCCGCCGCCACCGCGTGTCGTGCCGGGACGACCTGCGAGACGATGACGCTGAGTTCGTCGTCCGCCGCCGTCGGCGACCCGGTCTTCATCAAGGGTTGGGCCCCGCTGCAATCCATCGTCACCGGGTCGACTAGCTTCACCCCCTACACCCTCTCGGTCACCTCCGGGTCCGATACGCGCGCCTATCCTGCGCTGTCGTACGCGCAAGAACCCAAAGCGGGCACGTACGACGTGGTGTTGACCCCTCGAATTCTGCACGTGACGCCGGGTCCCACCTGGGCCAGTCTGGGCCGGTTGGCGTACCTCTCGTCGAGCTTCGCGGGACCCTCTGCGGTGCAGCCGGCTGCCACCTCGAATTTGATCGCGTGGTGTCCTTCGACGGGTCTGGAGGTGAGCGCAGGTGCCAGCGTGATCCACGTCTCAACGGCTGGCGTGGCGACGGCACTGCGCGGCACCAATCTCAGCTTGGGGCCACCCGTGCCGGCGGAGCCGGCGTGTGCCACCGTGCTGCTCGACCCCGCTCACCCCGCCAGCGTCTACGCAAGTTTCTCCACCGAGATCGATCACTCCGCCCCGCCCCTCGCTTTTGCGGGTCTCTACACGACGAATGACGGAGCCACCTGGCATCGAGTGCCCGCCCCAGCGGGCTTGACGTCGGATGATTTCGGGGGATTCGTCACTCGCGGTAACGACGTCGAGGCGTTATTCATTGAACCGAACGACGCCGGGAACCAGGAGCCGTATGGCACCAAGAGCGGTCTCATCCTCTCCGAAGTCACCTCCAACGGCGGAACCAGTTGGGCGAGTTCGACGCTCGGCTGCCCGAGCGTCGGACCCTGCACGATTCTTGGTCCGTATCAGTGGGGTCACTGCGCAATGAACGCGGCGCCGCAAAGCTTGTTGCAGGGTCCCGCGGCGGCGTCCGCCGCGTCCGGTGTCAAGTGGACGTTGACGTCGTGGGCCCAGAGCTTGAATAGCTGCTATTCACCCCAATTGGCCGTGACGTCACCGCACGGCTTGTTGATCGTCGATCCTTCGTCGCAGTATTCGTTGATGCGTTCGACCGACTCGGGCACGACGTGGCGGTCCATTTCGATACCCCTGGTGAACGTGAGAACCTTCAGCACTGGTCCGACCCCGACGGCCAACTCCCTCCTATTCGCACCGGATGGATCCCTGTTGGCGGTAATGACCGATACCTCGGGTCAGCACGAGGGGTTGTTCCGGCTCGCGCCGGGTGCTTCGAAGTGGTGCCAAGTGCCCGACGTCTTGGGGGCCGTTGCATCGAAGGGCACGGCCGGACCGCTTCGGGTCAGTGGAGCGGACCTCGTATGGGAACAGACGTTGCTGTCCCAGACTCAACATGCCAGCTCAATCCTTGAGGTGAAGCCGCTGTCGACATTGCACTGCTAGGCAGTGTCGACGTCGTGGCCCGACTGATGACCGTCCAGGAGTCGGCAGTAAATTGATTCGCATGTCGAACGCTGACTCCATCGAGACGTCGCGGCTTCATCTAGAACTCCTGTGCCTCGAAGTCCTCGAACTACTTCGCGCTCAGAAGGTGGAGGAAGCCTCGAGGGTTCAGGGGTTCGAATTCACCCGCGAGTTCCTGGCGTCAATTAACGAAGTGTTCCTCACTCGTCAACTCGATGGACTTCGAAAAAGGCCATTGACGCCAGGTTGGTTCGTGCGAGCCATCATTCGAAACGCTGACGGTAGCGTGATCGGGCACTGCGGATTTCACGGAGCTCCCGACGACATCGGTCGGGCGGAAGTCGGCTACATCATCTATTCCCCGTATCGCCGGTGCGGCTACGCGACGGAGTCCGTAGAAGGATTGGTCGAGTGGGCGCGGTCGCAAGGATCGCACAAGGTGTTCGCCACCGTCGCGACGAGCAACACCGCGTCGTTGGGCGTGATCCGCAAACTTGGTTTTACACGGTCCAGCGCCGCGGAGGAGAGCAACAATCGAGACGAGTACGTCTTCCAACTCAGTCTGTGAGGACACGCGTCATCAATCGAAGCCCTAGGCCCGCCGAATGAGCCACACGATGACCACGATCACCAAGATAAACACCACTGTTCCCATTCCGATGTACATGAGAATCCTCCTCTCTTACTGCTGAAAAACTCTATGAATCCGTTGAGGGGCATTCAAGGGTCGAAGTGCCCGTGATCGACGGCTCCGCGTGGCGATGGTCGCCGCCCTTCTGCGCCGTTCGATCGAGTCCATCGTCGCTATCCCTGCGCGAGGACGGACAGGCTCGAGGGGTGGTAATAGATTCGACAGCAATCATCTTGGTAGTCGAGGGTCGTAACCCGCCCGCCAGCGATCGTCACTTTTTGCCCGGATCCCTCGATGGAATAGATACCGCCTCGTAACCGGGGGTAGACCGCAGCGAAGGACACACCTTGGGGCAGGTCACGTTCACGAACGGCACTGTGAACCTCAGGCTCATTGCCGCTATCGGGTATAAGGCCGATCTGACCTCCGTTGAACGCGGGAGAGGTGAAGAGGATCAGTGCACCAGAATCACTGCCGATATTGCGTACGCCACCGTGACCAGGACGGGGCGTCAAGGGTTGACTCTCCATGCCTACCTCCCTCGCTGCGTCGCTGCGTTAGCCGCCCGGCGAGACAACGGACGAAAACGGTGCACCACGCCATCGGTTCGCGCGACGCCGTCACCGTCGAGGGAGTGCGCGCTAGTTGGCGTGCGGGCAATGCCCAGGGGCCAACTCGACGACACCGCACCCGACATCGCTCCTACGCGCCAGGAAAAACCACTTCCGTCGAGGTTCCCCATCGCGTTCTCCTTCTCACTCTCCGACGAATTGTCAAGAGGCAAGGAAGCGATGTCTGGACGTCCTGAGTTCAACATATCATCTGGATTGTCGATGTCTTGGTCCACGTCACCTTTCGTTTCCGATACCTCTCATCTCTGTCCAACGAGCCCACGGACGTATTCCCTCCGAGTGAGGATCCGATCCTGGTGGCATCGCAGATGACGAGGTCGAGGCGAGCGTCGGGAGTGAACGAGGAGCCGATAACTAGTTCTAAAACGTCGGGCATCATCAGTCCACCGTTCTGGCATCACGTGGCCTCAGTTGATCGACCAACCGCAGCACACCACCACGAGGAACTGGTGCTTCACACCACTGGCGGTTCGACGAGCGTAATTAACCCAGGCCAGATGAGAGAGAGGCGAGGACGTCACGGTCGGATCTTTGACACTGTTTTATCACATTGATCAGGAGGAATGAACCGACGTCTCTGGCGAGCGACGAGTCCACCTTGAACCGGCTGTGGGTGCATTGAATCAACTGAGTTGTCCCGCAATCGCTGCAATTGCGCCGACGCCCACCAGGACTCCGTAGGTCTGTAACCACGTGGACCAACCGCCCGGACGCGCGTGAGTAATGAGGCCGGCGACGACCAGGGCGATAAAACAGGACCTCACGACGGCCACGGTGCCCGAGGAAAAGATCCACGGCACTCCCGGCACGACGATCGTCACTGATGTCGCCGCACCCATGAGAAAGGCGTGACGAAAGTTGCGTTCAGGATCGGACAGGAACTGACTGGCCGCCATGCCGAGTCCCTTGGCGATGAACGATCCGACGACGGCAGCGACAACGACCCTTCGTCCATGCGTCATAGTCGCGAGTGTCAAGGCGATGCTGGCGACCAGACCACCCTAAGCACCAAAGATGGTCGTCGTGCGCGTGACTGCTTCCTTATCTATGGCGGTCTTGCGTTTCATTGCAGTGACTACGCTCGCGTTTCACGTTGACGACTCATGGTGCAGCACCCCAATGAGGTCCTACGAGCGACCTTACCGTCGTCCCCATCGGTGCGCTTGGGTCATTCGTCGTGAAACGAAGTGGTGGCAGTGTCAGGTCCAATGGTGTTCGACACGGATGGTGCATCGATAGCGGCGGTGTTACACGATGGCGCAACGCCCAGTCGTCATCGACGTCGATACGTGAAAGCGCGAGTCCCGCGATTAGAACGAGACGCCACCGGTGGCGAACAGCGCAATCGTCGCGACGCTCATGAGAGCGAAAGTGAGCCAGCCGAGAATGTTCGCCGCGTGGCCATTGACGTACTCTCCCATCAAACGTTGGTCGTTGGAGATAATGAGCACGACCACCAGCAATGGCGCCGCAATGATGCCATTGATAACGGCCACGAAAACGAGGAGTTTGATCGGATTGACGTTGAGGAGGGTCAGTGCGGTTCCCCCGATCGTTCCCACGCCCACCAGAACGTAGAAGAGAGGAGCTTCGCGAATCGTTCGAGAGAAACCCCACCCTCGACCCAGCAGACCAGACATTCCGATCGATCCCGATGCGGCGAGCACGGGGATTGCCAACAGCCCGCTACCGATGAAGCCCAGAGCAAAAATGATACTGGAAAGGCTCCCCGCGATCGGTCGCAGTGACGTCGCCGCCTGGGCGGCACTTTGGATATTGGTGATGTGGTGAACGTGCAGCGTCTCAGCGGTGGTGGCGATGATAGAAAACATGACGATGTTGGAGAAGGCCATTCCCGAGAACACGTCGAGGCGACTGGTGCGCTGCTTCAGTCGCGCGTGAGATCGACTCCTCATCTTGAGGGTCGCTGGCTTGGCACCGCCCTCTAGTTCATCGCGCATCTCCTCGAGCCGGTTGGCACTTTGCCAGAAGAAGAGGTACGGGGATATCGTGGTGCCCAGGATCGCCACGAGAAGCGCGATATAAGCCTTGTTGAGCTCCACGTGAGGGACCACGGTGTAGTCAATTACTCGTAGCCAGTTATGGGTGACGATGACGACGACGACGATATAGACGACGAGGGTCCCGGCCAAAATACGAAAAACCATCGCGATACGGGCATAGGTTCCCACGACCAATAAGGCGGAGATGGCGATGCCGGACAGTGGTGCCCACAGCCACGCGGGCCCCGCATGGAGAAGGTTCATTCCCGAACCGATAGCGACGAGGTCCGCGGCGATGTTGAGGGTATTGGCGAAGATAAGAATCACGAGGAGAAGGCCGACCACCCACTGTCCCCGACGCGCAAATCGCCTAACTGCTAGCTCCCCCAAGCCCGTGCCCGTTGCGAGTGCCGTGCGGTCACATATCTCTTGTACCCCAACCATGAGTGGAAAGGTCAAGAGGGCGGACCAGAGAAACGACAAGCCGTATTGCGAGCCAGCCTGCGCATAGGTGGCGATACCCGACGGGTCGTCATCGGATGCCCCGGTGATGAGGCCTGGCCCAATGGCCCGGACGTACTGTCGCCAACGAACGCCAGAATGCTTGGTTCGTGATTTGTCGCCGCCGCGTGACGCTCTCTTGCGGAGACGACCAGTCACGAGTCGGCGATGGAAACATTGCCAGCGCCGACGGAACTCCGATAAGTGTGAGACAGCCACTTGGTGTCCATCGATATGAATCCTAAGTCGTTGGCTCTCGATCGGGGACATGACCGGTCAGGAGCGAGTTGATCACCCTACGCCGGCCCGTGCGCGCGACCTCTTCATTCCCGTCTCGAGTAGTGCGTCGAGTAGCGATGGTCGACGGCTCGACGAGGTGGACAGGTTTCAAGGGATCGTCCGTCCCACGTCGTGTTGAAGTTTTCTAAGGATTTTCACATTAATGCGATGTGCATTGGCGGCAATGCTGGTAATTTGAGATTTTCTGATTCCGATCAGGGCGGCGAAAGAGGGGATTCTTTGAGACGGGGCGCACGTTTTTTTCGACACTTAGTGGGTGTCTCTCTGATCGCGACGACGTTGGTGACGGTGGGAGTTTCGTCGGGCGCGCGGGCCGCCGCGCCGTTGAAGATCCCTGGAAACTTCGTGTATGTCGACAAGGTCGTCGACGGTCGGTGTCTATGGGGGATCGGCGTCGAGTTTCCGAGCGTTCCCGGGGCCAATAGTTACTCCGTGAATTACTACGACGGGCTCTATCGCGCCAAGGAGTACGGCAGCGTTCCGGTGCCGGTGCCGGCGAGCGATCGCGCAGGTTCGCTGAACTACTTCGGCATCACCGGAGGTGGTGGCCCGGGGCCGTGCGTGTCCGATGCCACCGAGAACGGACGCTTCACGAAGACGCCAGTGGTCTACGCGAATTTTCCGGGCAAGACACCTGACCTTGGCGCCATCTCGGGGATGGTCACCGACAAGGACGGCAATCCAGTGGGTGGTGTGACGGTGACGGCGTACGGGCCCACTCACGCCTCCGCGGAGTCGGGGCCAGGAGGGCTCTACTACATGACGGTGGACAAGGGCTCGTATCGTGTCGTTCCCGACGCGACCGCGCTCAAGGGCACCTCCGTGAGTCCCGTTGTGCGAAGCGTCTCGGTCCTACCCCTCGCGACCACCGGTGCGAACTTTGTGGTGGACGGCGGACTCACGGTAGATCTCAACTTCTCGAAGTACGCGGTGCCGGCCAACGGAACAGAGATCGTACAGGCAAGCATCAAGACGACACTCTTCGGAAAGCCCGCTCCGGGGACCAACGTCGAACTGTCGGTGGACCCGACGGACATCGCTTCGTCACTCACGACGGATCCCAAGGTGAACGTGTGTGGGCCATCTGGTCGCATTTGGCCCACCGGTCCCAATGTCACCGACCTGAGTGACGTCCCCGTCACCGTGACCACTGATAGTGCGGGTGTGTACGACTTCTCTCTGACAGTGGGGACGCGTCCGGGCTCTTGGTCCCTCGACGCCTGGGCGAAGAACGACGATGGCACACTTTCCGCTGACACGTTGCGGGCCTCGGAGACGAAGACCCTCGACGTCACAGCGTTGACGCCAAGTCTGGCGCTAGGCAGCGTGGTGGATGAGTTGAACCTCATCAAGTCCACCACTCTCTCTTCACAGCTGGACCCACAAAATCCTGGAAATTTGAGAACATTGCTTTCCACGCTCGCCGCCAATCCTTCTTCGGGGCTTAATTTCGGCGGGCTGACCTTTTCAGTAGGGACCGGGGCCGACGGCTACAACGTCGTGATCGCGCCAGCTACGACAGAATTCACCATTGAGTCCAGCGGTAAAATCAAGGCGACTGGTCCGGTGCTTTCCTCGCTCATCGTTGACCCCGGAGAGTGGACTGGGAGTTCCTTGTCCTCCACCCTCGGCAACGTGGCTTCCCTGGACACCGTGGCGCAGGCGGGCGCCCTGCCTGACTTGCCGAGCGTCAGCGATTGGTTGCACGCGGGAGGCGTTCCGAGTTGGAAACTCACGACCCAAAAGGGCCTCTTCGTCGCGACGAACTCGCTCACGGATTTCGGTTGGGCCTATGCGCCCCCCGGCGCGTGGCCCAAGGGGTACTGCAACTAGGCGTCGATCACCGCTCCTTCGTCGGTTCGAGGCGTTCCTGGTTGAGCCGCAATCGCCCTTGGTGGTTGTCAACGGAGTCTGCAGTGACCACGACACGCCATGATGTTCGACGATGCGTCGGGCCCGTCGTTGCGAACTCATTTAAAGTCCTTGAAGGCCGCTGCGACTTGGTAATTTCTCTCATATGAGGGGAAACATGACGACTCTCGACCGAGTACCCAGCCAATACGATTTGCATGACGGTGTCACGAAGCGGATGTCAGTCGTGGTGGCGTTGCTCGCCGTCGTGGCTGCCGGAGTTGTCAGTTGGCTCGTCGTGCGTCCTGGTGATTCCCTTTTCTTGCCACTCGTGATTGACGTGGCGATCTTCGCGGTCATTGGATTCGTACAGAAGAGAAGTCGCCCGTGGCACAGATTTCATCTCGGTCGCGGGGGGAATCTGGGCCTGATCACCAGCCTGTGCGTCGCCAGTGTGCTCTGGACGTACTTCGGCGTCCTCACAGCGAGTGTTGACTTCGATACCGCCGCCGCGAGCACGGCGCGACATGACGTCGCGCTAGGGGTCAGTGGGTGTCAAATGGTAAGGCACGGATCCGTGGGTTTTATCGACGCGCCCTATCAGATCTGCACCACCATCTTGGGATCGGCTTCGATCGTCGATTTCACCAAGTCGCCATCCGCGAATGGTGGGTATTCCTACATCACCGGACAATCCACTGGTAGTTGGTTCCCCGATGGATGCGCCCGGCACCTGATCGGGCACTGGTGGGCGTACGCAAGTTCCTCGGGAACGGGCTGTGCGCTTGGCTACGGATTACAAGGTGGGGGCTAACGTCGTCGTGGGTCGGACCTTTTAAAGGCCACTACGCTGAATGAGTTCGAAGTCACGCTTCCTAGACACTCCATTAGCTGTTGCTGGGTAGCGTGGGTTCGATGGGGGCACGATGAAGCACCAACTCAGGTCACGGTTGACCTTGGCGGCGACGGCTTCGGGGCGAACTCTATCGTCGCGACGCTCTTCGGTTTTGGCCAGCGGTGATCCCTCTTGGAGCCGTCGTAGCCGCTTCTGTCCAGCGGTACTCCTCTTGATTGTGGGCGTCGCGATCTATACCTATGGAGGTCCAATCGAAGCTTCAGCATCCACCGGCTCACCGGCGCGCCATCCCGAATCGATCTCCTTTCCGACATCGAGTCTGGTTCTTGCACTCTCCATAAGGGACTGCAAGAACCAGACCTGCGTCGGACTGCAGAGGTCCGACGACTCTGGAGCCACCTGGACTTCACTTCCCGTGCCAGTGGACTTGGCGAGGTTCATGAGAATGGACTCCTGGGCCGCCTACCCCACCTACTTCGCCTCGGGGTCCTTGACAGTCCACTTTGCTGATGCGCGCGACGGCTGGATTTACGGCGTCACGCCGGCGCCGGTGACATCGACGACGACCAATCCCAACTTCGCGGCGCAATTGTGGTCGACTCACGACGGGGGCGCTTCTTGGAAGAAGATCTCGCTGAGTTCCTTGGGGATCGACTACGGCGTTGTCCAAATGGCGACTCACGATGCAGTGACGTATCTCTACGGCGCGTCGTTCACCACGGGTCACGCACGCATCCTTTCGACCCCGAGCGTTGAGGACCGCTGGACCAGCGCGACCCGGTCAAGTCTCAGGCTACCCGCCGGGGGCACGCAGCTCCAGGGCTCGTTCACCTTTTCTGGTAACCGGGGCTGGTTCGTCGGCGGTAATGACCGTGGAATCATCTCGCTAGAGAGGTTGACACCCACGGGTACCTGGACGAAGTGGCAAGTGAGAACACTCGCTCTGGGAGAGGGCTTCGCTCCCGTCACCGCAGAATCGAGCAACGACCTGATCGTCGTGACGAGTGAGAGCGGCTGGATCATCCCCGCGCCGAAGATAGCCCCTTCGGGTTGGGATCACGGAGCCACATGGCTGTTCGTGTCAACAAATGCTGGCAAGACGTTCAGGGCGATCCACGAGGTGGCCAACTCCTCCAGGGTGATCTTCCCGTTCGAGAATGGATTGCCTGCGGTGACGAAGCCTGGCACGATCCTTCTAGAACGTGAGCAGGGGACGAACGCGACGACCTTTCAACTCGTGGCAAGTACTAATTCGGGGCGATCGTGGCACGTCGTCATTGGCCAGAGAGTTCTCCAGGTCGCCATTGCGGCGACGAGCGTGGGCTACGCCATCGTCACCAACAACTCGGATCCCCGGCTCTCGGGCCTACACAAGACGACGGACGGTGGACTCCAGTGGTCTAACGTGGCACTTTGATGTGTCCTTGACGAGAACCTTGCGCTGTTAATAGTTTCTTACAGTTGAATTGGTTGGTGTCTCGTGGTCCGCCCAGTGGGGTTTAAGTCAGTGAGAGCGGGTGACGGGGATCGAACCCGCATGGCCAGCTTGGAAGGGTGAATGTAAGCAACCAATCACTTTGTCATTGGCGCTGATCAACTTCCTAATCCTGCCGTTCTTGAATGTCTGAACTTCTGCTTAGGCATAGTTTGGGCATAATCATTCGTTTTCATTAAGTCCTTCAGCTGATTCGACAATTCGATCCACCAAGAAGGAGGGTCAACCTTTGTCTAAGCGATGAGAGATATTCGTGGTGCTTGGGTCAGCTGCAGGGATCCCAATTAGTGGTCCAGAACCAATGAGAGTCGTTCTTGGTTTTGCTGCCTCCACAACTCCTTGAACTCGACCGGAGTCAGGTAGCAAAGAGAGCTGTGCAGACGTTCATGATTGTATTCGTCACGCCAGTCCTCAAGGACCACCTTGGCCTCGAGCAACGATTCGAACAGGTAGCCGTTGAGCTTCTCGTCGCGCAGTCGTGAATTGAACGACTCGCAGTGACCGTTCTGCCAGGGTGATCCCGGATCGATGAACGTGGTGTGCGAGCCGTTGAACCGGCACCAGTCGACAATCGCATTGGCCACGAACTCAGGCCCGTTGTCACAACGTAGAAAGGCCGGCACGCCGTGTTGGGCGACGAGTCGATCCAGCACCTTGGCCAGATCGTCGGCGGTGATGGATCTTTCGACTTCAATGGAGAGGCACTCTCGGGTGAAGACGTCGATGATGTTGAGCAGTTTGAGCGCCTTGCCATCTCGAGTTTGATCAAATTGGAAGTCCATCGCCCAGATGGCGTTGGGGCAGATCGGACTCATGGCACCCACGTAGGTCCCGACGCCGCGCAGGGGCTTCTTGCGCTTGCGATAAGGAACTTTCAGGCCCTCTTCGCGCCATAAACGCTGCACGCGCTTCTTGTTCACGCGCCGCCCCTCACGACGAAGGTGTTGATAGGCGCGCTTCCAGCCCCAACGGGGATGATCCTTGGAGAACTTGACCAACCAACGCCGCAGTTCTTGTTCGTCGTCGCTGGGCAGCGCCACCTTGAGTCGTTGCGTCGAACGATGTTGGCCCACGACCACGCAGGCGCGACGCTCAGAAACCCCGAACGATTCCTCGAGCAAGACCACTGCTCGACGTCGGTCGTTCGGGGTCAGAATTTTCCCCGGGCGATCTCCTTCAACATGTCGTTGTCGAGTGACAAGTCGGCGACGATTTTCTTCAAGCGGCTGTTCTCGCTCTCGAGTTCCTTCAAGCGTTTAGCGTCGTTGGCCTTCATGCCGCCGTATTGGGCCTTCCAGCGATGCCACGTCGACTCGGCAATCTCGAGGTGCCGACAGACCTCGAACAAGTCTTGGCCCTGGTTCAACAGTTTGTCGCCTTCGGCAAGCTTTCTGATGACCTGCTCGGGGGTGTGATGACGCTTCTTCATGCTGTCCTCCTGGCTCCATTCTGGAGCATCGGGACTCTCAATAGCAGTGGATCATTTCACGG
>Ga0182030_10000923_pt1 | contig 58532 bp, 44 predicted proteins | sample 812S3MmetaG_FD_121299 | JGI IMG/M metagenome (GOLD analysis project Ga0182030, IMG submission 121299) | Permafrost microbial communities from Stordalen Mire, Sweden - 812S3M metaG (Illumina Assembly) | ecosystem: Environmental > Terrestrial > Soil > Wetlands > Permafrost | place: Sweden... | reverse complement strand
ATTTAAAGGCCTAATGCAGTGCGATGAGTGTTCTGGTACAGTTGCATGGGAAATCCAGAAAGAACATTGGTATGGACACTGTAATCACTTCAAGCCATGTACTCAAAAAGCCTACATTCGCTCCGAGGAGATCGAAGCCCAGCTATTAGAAGGGTTTAAGCCTTTAATATCACCGTCACCCAAAGTTATTGCTTGGGTCAAAAAGCAACTGAGAGCTAAACATCAAGCAGATATGGAAATGCAGGAGAACCTAAAGAAGCAGCTAGAAGACCGCTACAAGCAGTTAACTCGTCGAGATGACATTCTTTATGAAGATAGACTAGATAGCCGTATAAGTAGCTTTATTTACGATCAAAAACACCAAGAGATCAATAACGAGCAAGAAATCATATCTAAGAAGCTAGAAACTATTAATAATGATTACCTAAGTATCCTAGAAAGAGGGATTAACATCTTAGATTTGTCTCAAAATGCTACAAAGATATATAAGTCAAAAAGCGATACAGAGAAGAGGGCACTTTTACGTGATTTATTTTCGAACCTGCGGCTAAAAGATAAATCTCTAGAGGTAGAATACACTCCACTAGTTAAAGCGATAGCTAAAAAGGTAGAAAAAGAGAAACAGCTAATAAGTACTTTCGAACCGTCTAAAAGTGATAAATTAACAGATGATGAAGTTCTATTTGGGACTGTGAGTCCCTTATGGCTGGGAGTGAGGGATTCGAACCCCCGATCCTGGGACCAGAACCCAGTGCCTTACCGCTTGGCCAACTCCCAATACTGACTATTGATTATAACCTGTTATATTTTTTCGAGAAATACAATTTAGTTGGCAGATGGAACTGTTATAATAATCCTAATGATTGGAGCACTAATAGTTTTAGGGATTGTGGTAGTTGGTCTGTTTATTTATATCCTAATTTCGAAAAAATCTAGTAGTAGTACCGGGAATGCATTACTTATAAAAGAAGACCTTAGCCAATTAAATCAGAGTATAACGCTACTTAAAGAGGGGTTACAAAATCAACTTACAGATAGGCTGGACAAGAATGAAGCTTCTATGAAGGACACTATGTCTAAGCAGTTTTCTGCTAGTACAAAGATTATCGCTGAAGTAACCGAAAAGCTGACTAAACTTGATGAAACTAATAAAAGAGTAGTTGATGTTGCCTCTGAACTTAAGACTTTGCAAAATGTTCTTCAAAATCCAAAACAACGAGGTGTATTAGGTGAGTATTATCTGGAAACTTTGCTCCAAAACGTACTACCTCCTGATAGATTTCAAATGCAATATAAGTTTAAAGACGGTGAGATAGTTGACGCAGTAATATTCCTAGAAAAAAATAAAATCCTTCCTATTGATTCAAAATTTTCGTTAGAAAATTATAATCGACTGATTAATGAATCTGGTAAGGATGAGAAACTAGCTCTAGTTAAGTTATTTAAAACTGACTTAAAATCTCGGATTGATGAAACCGCAAAATATATTAGACCATCTGAGGGTACCATGGACTTTGCATTTATGTTTATTCCAAGTGAGGCAATTTACTACGAACTATTAATCACAAAAGTGGGCTCAACAGGTACTAGCTCCAGAGATTTAATTGAGTATGCTTTTCGAGATAAACACGTAATTATTGTCAGTCCTACCAGCTTTATGGCTTATTTACAAACTGTGATGCAGGGACTACGATCACTACAAATTGAAGAACAAGCAAAAGATATCTATATTCGAGTAGGCCAACTTGGTAAACATATTTCTGGATTTGAACAACATATGCAAAAGCTTGGCAACAGTCTAGGCAGTACCGTCAATCACTATAATCGTGCTCACGGTGAGCTTAAAAAAGTCGACAAAACCATTATTAAAATCAGCGGTACTGAACCAGCGGTTGAACCGCTGCTATTAGACAAGCCAGATCAAGAGTAGCAACTAGTTCTTTTTGATCATATCTAGACACAGTGCGGCAGTCCATGAGAAATGTTCAATCCCTTCACCGTGACCATTGTTGGGGTTGTAATATTCAAATATTCCACCGTTTTCTACCATCTCAAGGGTTGTTTCTTTTAAAGCCTCACAGTGATCATGATACTTGGCTCTTCTAAGCCCATCAATAACAAACCAATTGGTATTTATCCACGTTGGTCCTTGCCAATATTCAGTTTCCCTAAACCATGGTGAATTTAGAGGTACCGAGGGAATTGGAAAAATACTAGCGTATAATTTGTTGTCCTCTAGGCTTGCGACCATAACCTCAATTCTAGATTTTTCGATATTGCCAGCATAAAGTGGCATAAGGGAAGCAATCGAGGGTTCTTTAATTAAGATACCTGAAAAGTAATCTCTAGAAAAATACTGTGAGTGATACGGGTCCCAAAGTAAATCCAGAGCTTTAGTAGTTTTTTCAAAGCTTTCTTTTAGGTCTTTATCGACTTTGAGATTAATAAATTTAGCCATTTCTAGTACATGGGAGTTGGCACGATTTAAAATACAGTTAAATGTTAGATCTTCGACTGCAAAAGATTTTTTAGAAAGTATCTTTTTTATATTATAAGAATTTTTCTTAATTCTTTTTTTTAAGTTATAGAGAATTATAATATCAGCAGATGTAGCTCTTTGATTCTCTGGCACGTTTTTCGTGTCTGCTCGAAAAGTATCAACGAGTCTTATAAACATTAATTTATTTAGAGTTCTTAGCCAAATTGGTACGTGGTTTTCCTTCAAAGCCTTAATTAGTGGTGGACTATTATCTTGACCCGATTCCCATGGGTGAATAATAATTGCAAGACCAGTATGTTTTGGATCTCGAGTATCATAAATCCACTGGTGATATTTAATTAACTTTGGCAGTATCGACTTATACCAAGTAAGTCTCTCGGATTTAGGAAGTTTTTTGCCAACTCTAATAATTGCTTCTGCGATAATCGGTGGTTGGGTAATGCCACTGGTTGGAATTGATGGAGATTTAGGGTTTCTCCAACTGGCCCAAAATTCGCGGTCGCCTTTATGAGCTTCTTCAGTTCTAAAGATCATGTGGGGCAACATACCATCATCCCATTGACCTTCAAAGATTGATTCAATTTCTTGTTTAGCTCGATCAATGTCGATTGTGACTAAACCAATTGCTATAAAGCTACTATCCCAAAGCCACTGATGCGGATATATTTCTCTTGAAGGCACTGTGTATTTACCAAAATCATTGGTTCGAAGAACTGTCTCACAGTCTTCAACTAATTTTAGATAATAATCAGCAGTTTTGTTATTCATATATTAAGATGATTATATAATTTTTAAGTTCAAGTTGATACAGCCATTAATTTGGCTATTTGAGGTGTTATACTTCATAATATTGATTATGAATACTAATATTGAAAATGTGTCAGAAATTTTGCTAAAAAAGTTTGAGACACTAGATAATAAAACTGACATTTTAAAAGCCACTGAGCTAAAAGCTCTATATAGCACCATTCCAACCTTGCCTCAATCACAAAGGTCTGAGTTTGGTAGGCAAGTTAATCAACTGACGTTGAAGTTAAAAAAACTTATTGCTGATTCACAGGAAGAACTCGATAAGCCCAAAGCAATAGATATTACTGCACCTTTTGATATCAACCAAAACCTGAAAAACACTGACTTTATTCTAACATCGGATAATGGTAGTTCACATCCCTTAATGAAAGAGCTTGATCAAGTCTTGGATATTTTTTATCGGATGGGATTTTCAGCAATTGAGTCGAGGATCATCGATGACGACTTTCATATGTTTGGAGCTTTGAATTTTCCAGAAGGCCATCCAGCCCGAGATGACTACGACACATTTATGACTGAGGAAAAATTGGTTGCACCTGCCCATACCTCTACAATGCAAAATCGAGTATTGCAACAAAATAAACACAAACTCGAAGATAATGAAGCAATAGCCTATGTTATACCTGGAGTAGTTTTCAGAAACGAAGATGTGGATTCTCGCCATGACCATACTTTTTATCAAGTCGAGGGAGTGTATGTAGCTAAAAATACTAATGCTGGAAATTTAATGGCAACTCTTCGAACTTTTTTGGAGGAATATTACGGCCAAGAATTAGAGATTAGATCACAGCCATTTTATTTCCCATTTACTGAACCAAGTTTTGAGTTTGCCTTGTCGTGTCCATTTTGTAAGAAACAAGGTTGTTCAATATGCTCCTTCAGTGGTTTTATCGAACTTTTAGGTTGTGGCATGATCCACCCTAATGTACTCGAAGGTGCTGGAATTGATGCAAATGTTTATTCTGGCTTTGCTTTTGGTTTTGGACTGGATAGGCTGATCATGATGAAGTATGACATTGAAGATGTAAGAAATTTAAAGTCATCTAAACTTGAGTTTTTGAGGCAATTTTCATGAAAGTCAGCCTTAATTTAGTCAATAAGTTTGTGAAGCTAAGAGTTCCAACTGAGGAGCTAGTCGATACAATTGGAACTAAGCTAGGTGCTATTGAGTCGGTAACTTATCTTGGTGAGAGATATGAAGGAGCGACAATTGTAAGGGTAGTTGAATTTGAAAAGCACTCCAATGCCGATAAGTTATCAATTTGTAAAATTGATGACGGCAATGTCACCGATAATATCGAGCGAGACGATCGTGGACATATTCAAGTAGTTTGCGGTGCTCCAAATGTTAAAAAAGACATGTTAGCTGTTTGGTTAAAACCGGGCTCAGTTATTCCGGAAACTTTTGATGACAAACATCCAGTAACACTAGATGCTAAAGATCTACGAGGAATCGTAAGCCAAGGAATGTTAGCCAGTAGCAAAGAACTCGGACTCAACAATGATCATCACGGGCTATTGGAGCTAGATAAGCCGGCAATAGTCGGACAAAAATTTGCTGAAGTTTATGAACTTGACGACACTATTATCGATATTGAAAATAAAATGCTAACTCATCGACCCGATTGTTTTGGACAGCTTGGAATAGCTAGAGAGATTGCTGGTATTTGCGGGCTTCAATTTAAATCACCGGAGTGGTATTTACACAAACCCAATCACAAGACTGATTTTGAAAGCAACAGTTTAATCGAACTTGATAATAAGATTCCAGAACTTGTATCTGAATTTTTAGTACAGGTGATAACTGGTGTTGAGATTAAACCGAGTGATATTCAAACCCAATCATATTTAAATCGTTTAGGCGTTAGACCAATCAATAACGTAGTAGATCAAACAAACCTTACGATGCTAATGACCGGTCAACCGCTTCATGCCTATGACTATGACAAGCTCAAAGCTCTAGAGCCAATTGCAACAAGAGCTAAAATAGTGATCAGAAAACCAAAACCTGGTGAGATGGTAAAACTATTAAATGGTAAAGACGTCACTCCTAGCAAAGACACTATCTTAATTGCTACCGAAAATCGAGCGATTGGTCTAGGTGGTGTGATGGGTGGTTCTTCAACTGAAGTCGATGATTCGACTAAAAATATAGTATTAGAATGTGCAACTTTTGATATGTATTCAGTTAGACGAACATCAATGGAAAATGGCATTTTTAGTGAAGCTGTCACCAGGTTTAATAAAGGCCAATCCAAATTTCAAAATATTCATATCTTGCCCGAGATCACTAAATCAATTTTCGCTGCCGCTGGTGGAAAAGCTGAGACAGAAATTGTAACTGCAAACAAAAATGAACCTAATAAATCATCTTTTTCGGTAAATGTAGACTTTGTAAATAATCTACTAGGATTAGATATCGATACAAGTAAAATGGCTAAACTTCTAAGTAACGTTGAGATTGATGTTACAAGTTCTGAGAGTAAAATGACGATAAAGCCGCCATTTTGGCGAACAGACCTCGAGATCAAAGAAGATGTAGCCGAGGAAGTAGGTAGACTTTTTGGTTATGACAAACTAAAACTAGTTCTTCCATCTAGACCTGCAAAGCCAATGGCTAAAAATCAGACGCTAGATTTTAAAAAGAAAATTAGAGAATTGATGCTTCGAGCTGGTGCAAATGAAACTGTTACCTATAGTTTTATCCATGGAAATTTGATCGAAAATATTGGTCAACAAAAAACCCGGGCCTATAAGCTATCTAATGCTATTAGCCCAGATATTCAATATTATCGTCTTAGTTTAATCCCAAGCTTACTTGAGAAAATTCACCCAAATATTAAGGATGGTTATTCTAGCTTTGTACTGTATGAAATGTCAAAAGTCGTCGAAAATGGTTTTAAAGATAGTGCTGAGCAAGGTCTTCCAGAAGAACTTAGTCGACTAGCGATTACTTTTACCGATGCTTCAAAATCTTCTGCTCCATATTATCAGGCTAGGGCGTATCTAGATTATTTAATGATCGAACTTGGTTTAAAAATTAGGATTCTTGAAGTTGACGATAAACACCTAAGCAGGAAATTCAATCAAGCATCTAAAGTTTTCGAGCCAATTAGATCTGGTCTAATTTATGTCGGAAACAATTTCTTAGGAATTATTGGTGAACCAAGACAGGCAGTTAAAAGATATCTTAAACTACCAAACTATACTTCAATGATCGAGATTGATTTAGATGAACTATCAAAAATCGCTGGTGAGCGAACTTACGTTCAACTATCGCATTATCCTAAAATTGATCAAGACATTTGTTTTAGGGTTCCTACCGAGACTAAATATGTAGATTTATATAATATGGTTGAAAGATCAGTAACCGAATCTTTCAAAAATATTCATTTAAGTCTAATACCAATTGATATCTTTCAGAGCGATAAAACCAAATTTAAGCAGATAACCTTTAGGCTAACTCTTAATTCCTACATAAAGACTCTTAAAAATTCTGATCTTCTGGGTTTAACAGAGAATTTAAAAACGAGAGTAGACTCAGATTTTTCTGGCGAAATAGTTTAATTTATTTTTTGCAATTTAGGCGATTGCTTATATAATAATCTATATCTTAGAGTAATTTATGAGGGGAAAATAAAAATGAGTAAGTCTAGCCTTAGAGACAGAAGCTTTGCACTAGTTATGGCAGGACTGTTTTTATTTACAGCTTTGGCAACTAGCGTCGTAGTAATCATATCGGTTATAAGTTCAAATAATGATAATAAAACAACAACTAACAACACGCCTGCAGTGGCGTGTACAGGAGCAGTCGTGAATACAACAGGAAAATTAGCAGGAACATGTTTATCTGGATTTACTCCAGTAGAAAATAGCAGTGTAGCAACTTTAAAACTAACTGATCTTAAGATTGGTACTGGAACTGCGGCAACAGCTTCTTCTACTGTTAGTGTACTCTACACAGGTGCTGTAGCTGATACAGGGGTAATCTTTCAGAGTTCACTCGATAATGGCCCTCAACCAGTTACTTTTGCACTAAATCAAGTAATTGCGGGATGGCAGGCAGGAATTCCTGGAATGAAAGTTGGTGGTCAAAGACAACTTCTAATACCAGCTGCAGAAGCTTATGGTGCAAGCCCACCGGCAGGTTCTGGAATACCTGCAAACGCGGCCTTAGTATTTAATGTAACACTACTTCAGGTGAAGTGATAACCACAACATATGGTGTATTGAATAAAAGATAACCACTATATATAATGATAAGCAGTAAATAAAAATACAAAATAAGAGGAGTACAAATGGTAAAAAATATCACTATTTTCACTACAAATACTTGCGGATATTGCAAGATGGTAAAACAGTTTTTGACTATTAAGGGTTTTAGCTACGACGAGATCAACCTTGATAATCAACCAGAAAAACAACAAGAAGCATTTGAACTAAGTGGTCAATTAACCGTACCTATTACTCTTGTAACTAAAGTCGATGATACAAAAGAAGTCATTGTCGGCTATAATCTTGCCCAACTAGCTCCAGCTATTGCCTAATATGGTTAAAGAAATTCACGATTTTATAGCGATTGGTGCTGGACCAGCCGCGTTGTCTGCTGCGGTTTATACAACTCGCGAGGATATAGATACAATTTTATACGAAAAAGGAGTAATTGGTGGTCTTGCTGCCATTACGGATGTAATTGATAATTATCCAGGGTTTGCAGATGGTGTAGCTGGCTTAGAACTTGCTGATGATCTTAAAAAACATGCCGAGAGATTTGGTGCTGAGATTAGACTTGGCGAAGTTATGTCTATGACGCCCGAAGAGGGTCTACTAAAGCTTGTTACTACTGATGGTGATATATATGCCAAAAGCGTTCTACTTGCCACCGGTTGTGATTACAAGAAACTTGGCATTAAAGGCGAATTAGAATATTTATCAAGAGGAGTTCATTACTGCGCAACTTGTGACGGTGCATTTTACCGCGACAAAAAATTAGTAGTAATTGGTGGCGGTAATTCAGCTGCTCAAGAATCACTATTTTTAACCAAGTTTGCAACTCATATCGATATCTTAGTTCGTGGAGATAAACTTAAAGCTTCCGAGATTTTAATCGATGAGCTTAACAAACATCCTAAAATAAAAATTCATTTTAATACTACTCCAGTTGAAATTGTTGGTGAGAATAATCGGGTAGTTAGAGTTTCGGCTACTGATACTCTAACTAATAAACCAATCGATTATATTACTGATGGAGTCTTTGTATTTATTGGGCTTAAACCCAATACAGAATTTCTAAAAGGTGGACCTGTTGCCATTAACGAAATTGGTCAAATCATTACCGATGATGATCTAAAAACTAATGTTAAAGGCGTATTTGCTGCTGGTGATGTTCGTCAGATGGCTACTATGCAAATAGCCAGTGCTGTTGGCGAAGGCGCTAAGGCAGCACTCGAGATTCGAGAATATCTTAATGAACTTGCTAGGGGCTAGTACTTTTTAATCAAACAGTTGCTATAATATAGATGTAAAAAATAAATTAGGAGAACTATTTTGGATTATGACAAATTATTCGCATACGGTGTAGACTCAGAATATATCAATACTGTAGTTGAAATTCCTAAAGACTCTTCACTTAAAATTGAATTTGATAGAAAAACTAAAGCCTTCCTGTTAGATCGAGTTGATCCAGCAATTTTTAAAAAGCCAGTTAATTATGGGTTTATCCCAGGCACAACTGATGAAGATAAAGATCCACTCGATACTCTAATTCTTACCGATGAGCCAATTCCTAGTGGAGTCGTAGTTAAAGCTAAGGTTGTTGCCTTACTAGACTTTGTTGATGATGGTGAGAATGACTATAAAATAATTTGTGTACCTGAGGATGATCGCCATTCTGGCAAGCACATTAACAATCTTGGTGATTTAACTGAGCAGTGGAAGCAACAAATTGAGTACCATTTTAACCACTATAAAGATCTAAAAAAAGTTGGCACCACAAATGTTAAGTCTTGGGGGGATTCACAAGCAGCTTGGAAAATAATTAAAGAATGTGCACAAAGATATAGCGCAGGTTCCTAAGAAAGCATTGCCATAAGGCTTGTGCTTCTCTACAATAATAAATACAAAATACTCTAGGGGGGAAAATGAAAACGCGGATTGCTATAAATGGGTTTGGAAGAATCGGTAGAAACGCTTTTAAAATCGCATTTGATAGAAGTGATTTAGAGATCGTCGCAATTAATGATCTTACTGACACTAAGACTCTAGCGCATCTATTAATGCATGATACTAACTACGGACTGTATAAATACAAAGTTACATACGGAGATGACACTTTAATAGTCAATGGCCAAACTATAAAAGTATTAGCTGAGAAAGAGCCGAGTGCACTTCCGTGGAAGGCACTAACTGTTGATGTAGTAATTGAAAGTACCGGATTTTTTGTTGATCCTGCTAAGGCTAAGGCCCATATAGATGCCGGTGCTAAAAAAGTTGTGCTATCAGCTCCCGCTAAAGGTGAGGGTGCCACAACTATAGTTCTTGGAGTTAATGAAGATAAACTTAACGGTGCGTCAGATATTATCAGTAACGCTTCTTGTACAACTAATTGTATTACACCAGTAGCTGCAGTCATTGAAGGTGCTTTTGGAATTGACAAGGCGATGATGACTACGGTGCATAGCTACACTGCAAGTCAAAAACTTCAAGACGCTCCAGCTAAGGATCTTCGAGAAGCACGGAGTGCAGCCGAAAATATAGTACCGACTTCGACTGGTGCCTCGATTGCGGCAGCTAAAGCGATGCCAAGTTTAGAAGGAGTCTTTGGAGGTATGTCAGTAAGGGTACCTACTCCAGTTGTATCACTAAGTGATTTTGTAATTATTACTAAAAAACCAGTTACTGTTGATGCAGTTAACGAAGTATTTAAAAAAGCTGCTAAAGAACCGTTCTATCAAGGTATTTTAGATGTCACTGAAGAAGAATTAGTTAGTAGTGATTTTATTGGTAATAGCCACTCAGCAATTGTTGATTTGAAACTAACTGCAGTAATCGGTGGAAACATGCTTAAAGTTGTAGCTTGGTATGACAATGAATGGGGATATTCAAATAGGTTGGTTGAAGTTGTTGCTGACACTGGAAGAATACTTCAATCAAGCAATAACGGATAGTCGGAGGCGTAATGAAGGTTTATCTGGGGTCTGATCATAACGGTTTTTATTTTAGAACCAAAATCGCAGACTTTTTGTTGAAAAATAACTACGAAATTGATGATCTTGGCGACGATAAACTCGATCCAGATGATGATTACCCTGTATTTGCCCAAAAAGTAGTAAATAATATTTTAGCGAGTGATGACCCTGATCCAAGGGGAATACTGCTATGTGGTAGCGGACAGGGAATGATGATTGCAGCCAATCGTTTTAAAGGAATTAGAGCTTGTTTAGGTTGGGACGCACAGGCAGCCAAAGATTCACGAAATGATGAAGATAGTAATATTTTATGTCTGCCGTCTAACGTTTTAAATACTAAAGAATCCTTCGATATTATTAGCCAATGGCTGGATACTCCATTTTCTGAAGCTCCAAGACACCGTAGACGAATAAGAGAATTAGATGAAACGGGTTTATGATGTCGATAATTTGTCCTACAATCACTGCTACCAATCCCAAGCAATTTAAAACTCAAACCGATGAAGTATCGAAATTTGCTAAGCGCCTGCATTTAGATATTGGCGATGATTTGTTTGCTCCAAGGCTTCTTAGTATTGACCAAATTCAACTCCCCGAAGTTCAAACAGATATTCATGTAATGTTTGAATATCCAGGTAAGGTTATCCAGAAGCTGGTTGATTTAAAACCAAACTTAGTAATTATTCACTATGAGTCAGATGCAAATTTTAACGAAATTTCCAGTATGCTCAAAAGCAGCAACATAAAGTTTGGAATGGCAATCTTGCAACAGACTGATGCAAAAGTTCTAAGCCAATTTAAAGATATTTTGGATCATGTTCTAATTTTCTCTGGTAACTTAGGATTTTTTGGTGGTCATGTTGATCTGGGTTTAATTCATAAAATCGATTTAATCAAGAAGTTAAATTCGGATATTGAAATCGGTTGGGACGGCGGTATAAATCTATCTAATGCCAAAATGTTAGCAAGTAGTGGCGTTGATGTATTAAATGTCGGGGGATATATCCATAAATCTAAGGATCCTTATAATGCATACGAGACTTTGGTTGAATCACTTGAGGGTAGAAGATGAGCTTATATATTGAAGATCTGAAACTAAAGGCCAATGCGATCCGCGAAGATATTATTAGAATGTTAGAACATGCGGGAAGTGGTCATAGCGCCGGACCACTTGATTTAGCAGATATATTTACCGCACTTTATTTTAATATCATGAAGCACGATCCAAAAAATCCTGAGTGGGAGGAAAGAGACATTCTACTTCTTAGTAATGGTCACTGTGTTCCGGTTCGTTATGCAACCATGGCACACGCCGGATATTTTGATATTAAAGAACTCATGACTCTTAGAAAATTAGGTACCAGGTTGCAGGGACATCCCGAAAGACTAAGACTGCCAGGCCTAGAAAATACTTCAGGACCACTTGGATGCGGTTTAAGCCAGGCATGTGGAATGGCTCTAGCTATGCGGTTAGATAAAATTAAAAATAGATATATCTACGTTGTCATGGGTGATGGTGAAACTGATGAAGGTAATGTTTGGGAAGCAGCAATGCTAGCTAGTAAATACAAACTTGGAAATATAATCGCAATCCTAGATCGAAATAATATTCAGATTGATGGTCCAACAGAGGAAGTGATGCCACTAGAAAATATTGTTGATAAATGGCAGAGTTTTGGTTGGAATGTACTCGAGGCTGATGGCAACAATATTGAGGATGTAATTAATGCTTTGAAATTTGCTAAAACGATTGAGAATAGTCCTGTGATGATCATTGCTCATACGATTCCCGGTATGGGAGTTGATTTTATGGAAAATGATTTTCATTGGCACGGCATGCCCCCAAATCATGAACAAGCAAAGATTGCTCTAAAAGAACTCAGAACCCTACAGGGTAGAATCAAGAGTGAAGCAGAATGAGCGAGACTAAATTAATTAATAAAATTGGTCCAGACATGTTATCCGAACCAATCAGAAAAGGTTTTGGCAGAGGCCTACTTAAAGCTGGTGAAAATAATCCACAAATTGTCGCTGCTTGTGCGGATCTAACTGACTCAACTCAAATGAGCTTATTTAAGGAAAAGTTTCCTGAACGATTTTTTGAAATTGGGGTTGCTGAACAAAATTTGGTAACAGTTGGTTCAGGACTTGCAGCAATGGGTAAGATTCCATTTGTCAGTAGCTATGCGGCATTTAGTCCTGGCAGAAACTGGGAACAAATTAGAACTACAATATGTTTGAATGATCGTCCAGTGAAGATTGTTGGTTCTCACGCTGGAGTCAGTGTTGGCCCCGATGGTGCGACTCATCAAATGTTAGAGGACATTGCTCTGATGAGAGTTCTACCTAATATGGTGGTTGTGATACCTTGTGATTCATTGCAGGCAGAAAAAGCAACACTTGCGATGGCAGCCGACAAAAGACCTAATTACTTGCGTTTAGCTCGTGAAGCCACGCCAGTAATAACAAGCCCCGAGACTCCATTTGAAATTGGCAAGAGCTATGTCTACCGCGAAGGCAAAGACGTCACAATTTTTGCCTGTGGAACTCTAGTGTATGAGAGTCTAGTAGCGGCTGAAATTTTGCATTCAGAGGGTATAAACGCAGAAGTAGTTAATGTTGCTACTATTAAGCCACTGGACGAAGAAACAATACTAAAGAGCGCTTCTAAAACTAGGTTAGTTGTGACCGCAGAAGAGGGTCAAATTAATGGTGGTTTGGGTGGAGCCATTAGCGAACTGTTGTCTGAACATTTGCCTACTAAAATTCACCGTATTGGCATGCAGGATAGATTTGGTGAGTCTGGTGAAGCTAGCGAATTGATTAAACATTTCCATATGGATGGAATGTCAATTGCCCAAAGTACCAAAGAATTAATAAAAGAATAATAAATTAGCTCTAAAAAGCTAATGCTTATATAATTAAAGCTAAAGATGTCGTTATCAATTAGTGAAATTCGAAATAATTGTAATTTAGCTCGTAAAGCTATGGCTAGAGCCCGGACTGAACATTTTGCATTCGGGGCTTTTAATATGGACGATCAAAGTACGCTCAAGGCAGTACTCCAAGCTGCGGTAAATAAAAAATCACCACTACTCGTTGAGGTTAGCCAAGGTGAAGTTGATTCAATCGGACTCGATAATATTCGTGATATGGTAACCAACTACAAAACCAAATATGGTGTTGAGATGTATATTAATTTGGATCATTCACCGTCAGTTGAAGCTGCTAAAGCTGGAATTGACGCTGGTTTTGAATTTGTCCATATCGATATTAGCCAAGCTCAACATGATGCTACTGAAGATCAAATAATTTTAGAGACTAAAAAGGTAGTTGAATATGCTAAGTTTACTGGCGCATTAGTTGAGAGTGAACCTCATTATTTTGGAGGTAGTTCTAATTTACATACCGAAACTATAGACTATGAAGAAATTAAAAAGACATTTTCTACTCCTGAGGGTGCACAACAATTTGTCCAAGCATCTGGTATTGATACTTTTGCAGCAGCAATTGGAAATCTACATGGGCAATATCCGGTTCCAAAACAATTGGACCTTGAACTTCTAAAACAAATCAGAGAATCAATTAATTGTAATATTTCACTTCACGGTGGCAGTGGTACGCCAGGTCATTTTTTTGTTGATGCTGTAAAGATCGGTGTCACTAAAGTTAACATTAATTCTGATATGCGAGTTGCTTATAGAAAAGCCTTAGAAGAAGTACTTAAAGACAACCCTACTGAATATGCAGTCATAAAATTAATGGATAAAGTAATTGCTGCAGTTCAGACGGTAGTTGAAGAAAAAATAGATATGTTTAATTCTGCTGGAAAGGCTGATGTAGGTGAATTATGAGTCAATTTGATGTTTTAGCTGTAGGAGATGTAGTAACCGACGCATTTATTAAATTATTTGATGAAAATGCCCGATCATTTCAGGATGAAAAAGGTAAATGGTTAGCAATGCCGTATGGTACTAAAATTCCTTATGAACAAGTATATATTATTGAAGCCGTTGGTAATGCTAGTAACGCCGCAGTCAATTTTGCGAAGTTTGGTCTAAATACTGGATTTGTTAGTAATGTTGGCGGTGACCAATTCGGAAGAGATATTATTAACGCTCTTGGTAAAGACAAGGTTGATACAAGGTTTGTTAGCATTAGCCCCGATAAGAAAAGTAACTATCACTACGTACTGTGGTATAAAGAAGAGCGAACAATTTTAATTAAGCATGAGACCTATGAGTATCATTGGCCACACTTAAGAGAAGCCGAAATTCCTAGGTGGATATATTTTAGTTCAGTTTCTGGCAGTGCTTTAGAGTACAACGATCATCTAGCTGATTGGCTAGAAGAAAATAAAACCGTTAAATTAGCATTTCAACCTGGAACATTTCAACTTGAGGCAGGCGTACAAAGGCTAAGTAAGCTATATAAAAATACTGAAATTTTAGTTTTAAACCGTGAAGAAGCTGTCCAAATTACTAGTGGTAACTATGACGACATTCACGGACTACTAAACACAATTCATAGCTATGGACCAAAGACTGTTATTATAACCGATGGACCTGCCGGAGCTTATGCAAGCGATGGTACTAAGAGAATTAAAATTCCGATCTATCCTGATCCTAAACCTCCTTATGAACGTACTGGGGCAGGGGATGCTTTTGCGTCCACTTTGGTTGCAGCGATCATTAAAGGATATAATCTCGAAGCCGCATTAGCTCTGGCGCCAATTAGCTCAATGAATGTGGTTCAGTATGTTGGTGCACAAGAGGGACTTTTAGGCGAGAATGAATTACTTGAGCTACTTAAAAAAGCTCCTCCAGAATACAAAATTGAAAATTTTTAAAGTATCATTTTAAATAGCCAAAAACAGAGTCAAACATGTTATGCTTATAGGTGATATGTCCACATATTTAGCAAAGCTATTATCAACAGAAACAAAAAGTTTTAAAAAATTTATAGAAGATGTTGAGTTTGCTACGGGCTGTAATAAAAACGATTTAAAACTCTCATCAGATATTAAAATAGCCACAAATCATAAAATTAGATCGCTAGGATTAAACCCGGAAGATACGACTGCACCAGAGCTATATCATTGTCTGAACAATTTACTTAAATTGCATGATCAATTTATAGTTAAGAAATTTAATATCAGCTATGAAGATCCAATTTCAGCTGCAATTACTAAGATAACTAAGGACTTTAACCAGTCAATTAATGGCCAGAACGTACTTTGTATTAAATCAAATGTGCTTAAAAGGATCTTAACTAAAAATAAACCAACCAAAACTACTGGCTTAGTGGGTTATCGATCGTTTGATTCAATGTTGAAAAACGAAGATCCAAAAACCCTACTTACCCTTGCTTACTACATTGAAGACGAAAAGTGGAGAGTTAATTACTTTGATCAAATAAAAAATCTATCGACTAATGATTTTGAGTATAAGAGTGTTAAGTTTGTTATTTTAGATAATCGAAAGTTTAAAAGGATTGCCAAAGAAATTGCTGAGATCAACAAGCATAATGTAATATCGGTTGAAAATACCGGTCAAATACTAGTCGTGCCACTTGATTCGAATTTGTTACCTGGTTTTTGTATTTTGACTTATGCTCACATTATCACTCAGTTAAAATCGATAGTGAGATTTAGTGCATTTATTCAAAACCAACGTTTCAATTCAAATTTTGGTGAAAATATTGCAAGGTTGTTGAAAGATTCTGACGCAGTTAATTTCTACATCTCTAAATATAACTTTTCCTGGGATTCTATTTCAACACCGAGCTTATCAACGGAGCTAACATCGGATGACACAAACGATGACATGTTATCTCAGCAAAACTTTAATAACACCGATCAACTAGACCAAATTTTAATTAAGCTTGAACCAGCTCTGAGCTTTTGGTCTGATTGTGATAACCTAGGCTATTTTAAAAATGACACGGTTATATCTTTCAATCTATTAGATGTTTGTTACAATTTCTACAATCAACTCAGTGTTTCGAGCAATAGCCATATTTTTATGGAGACAGCCATTAATAAATCATTAGTTGGCAAATACCTAGATTCAAAAGTAACAAATGAGCAAATACTAAAACAAATTTCAGAAACGTCCCAAGACAATGACTTTATGCAAGTATTTAAAAATCAGGTTGTATATTCATGATCCCAAAGGACAAAGGCTCAACCCATATAGTCTATTCAATTTGTGTTTCTGGTGCTGCCTCTGGACCAACAATTGCTAGCTCTAAGAAATTGGCAATAGAACTAGGTCAAGAGATAGCTAAAAAAGGTCAGACCATTGTGACTGGTGCTACGGTTGGTTTACCATTTTTTGCAGCTGCTGCAGCTAAAAAGCTTGGCGGTAAAAGCATTGGCTTTTCACCTGCAATATCACTACGAGAACATTTACGAAAATATCGGTTGCCGTTTGAATGCTATGACTTTATTAATTTTACAGGTTTGAATTATGTTGGCAGGGATCTGTATCTAGTTCAATCTAGTGATGCGGTAATAACTGTTGGTGGTAGATTTGGTTCACTACATGAGTTCACATCTGCACTCGAGGATAATAAGCCTTGTGGAGTATTACTTGGAAGTGGTGGTACGGCTGATTGGATACCCAAACTTATGGAAAGTCTAGAACCACCGCATAGAGACCTAGTCATCTATAGTCATGATCCAGCTGACCTAGTCGATCAAATAATCAAAAAGCTTGATGAGAAAAATGCAGATTTAAATGAGCATCTTAAAAATCACGACCATTTTTGGTATTTAGATGATGAAGAGTTTGAGAGCTCACACTCTGGCTAGATACTGTTAATTATTTTGTAATTTCGCTAAACTGGTAGTCTATGAGTAAGTTTAAATTGGATTCGCAATATAAGCCGACCGGTGATCAACCGAAGGCTATTAAAGTTTTAACCGATAACTTAAATAGTGGAGTAAAAGAACAAACTCTTTTAGGTGTGACCGGATCTGGTAAAACATTTACTATGGCTAATGTCATTCAAAATATCCAAAAACCAACATTGGTGTTAAGCCATAATAAGACTTTGGCTGCTCAACTTTATAACGAATTTAGAAACTTTTTTCCAAATAATGAGGTCCATTACTTTGTTAGTTATTTTGATTACTATCAACCTGAGGCTTATATGCCAAGAACCGATACTTATATTGAAAAAGATAGTCAGATTAATGAAGAAATAGATCGTTTAAGGCACGCAGCAACCGATGCACTACTTACTCATGATGATGTGATCATTGTGGCTTCGGTATCTTGTATTTATGGAATTGGCTCGGTTGAAGACTATAACACCCTAGCGGTTCGGGTTAAAGTTGGCGAGACTCGGAATCGAGACAAATTGCTTCGTCAGCTAACCGATATTCAATACCATCGAAATGATATTGACTTTCAAAGAGGAGGGTTTCGGGTTAAGGGTGATGTTGTTGACATCTTTCCAGCTGCTGAAGAGCTTGCTTATCGAATAGATTTCTTTGGCGATCAAATCGACGGAATTACTAAGATAAATCCATTAACTGGTGAAATCATTGCAAAAATCGACAAACTAACAGTATTCCCAAGTAGTCACTACGTTACTGGAGAGACTCAATTAAAAAGTGCTCTTGGAAAAATTAGACACGAACTTCATAATCGACTCGTCGAGTTTAATAGTGAATCTAAATTATTGGAGGCTCAAAGATTAGAGCAACGAACTAATTTTGATCTTGAGATGATGGAAGAAACCGGATTTGTTAAAGGTATCGAAAACTATAGTCGTTATTTAACAAATCGAGAAGCTGGTGAACAGCCGGCAACACTACTAGATTATTTTCCAGACGATTATCTACTTGTTGTTGATGAATCCCATATGACGATTCCACAAGTTAGAGGAATGTATAACGGTGATCGTGCTAGAAAAGAGTCATTGGTTGAGTATGGTTTCAGACTCCCTAGTGCGTTAGACAATCGACCACTGACTTTTATTGAATTTGAAAAACACATGAACAAGGTTGTCTATGTTAGTGCAACACCAGCCGAATATGAACTATCTAGAAGTGACAGCATTGTCGAGCAATTAATTCGACCAACTGGTTTAATCGACCCAGTGATTGAAGTTCGACCAACCACTCATCAGGTTGATGATTTAATTTCAGAAATAAACACTACAATTGCTAAACACCAACGAGTTCTAGTTACAACTTTGACTAAACGAATGGCAGAAGACCTAACCGATTATCTAAAAGAGCTAGGTATTAAAGTTGCCTATATTCATAGTGATGTTGATACGCTTGATCGAACCGATATTTTGCGTGATCTTCGAACCGGAATTTTTGATGTAATTGTTGGAATTAATTTACTTCGAGAAGGTTTAGATCTTCCTGAAGTTAGCTTAGTGGCGATATTAGATGCCGATAAAGAAGGTTTCTTGCGAAGCGAACAGGCTTTAATTCAAACAGTAGGACGAGCAGCTAGACATATTGATGGTCGAGTCATAATGTATGCGGATAATATAACTAGAAGTATGAAATCGACAATCGACAAGACTGAGGCTCGACGAAAACTTCAGACATCGTATAACCAAAAACATGACATTACCCCAGCTGGAATTACTCGAGCCATTGAGGAGACGATGAAAAACGAAAAAGCAATTAATAAGAGCAAGCCGAAGCTTGATCTAAAGAAAATTCCTAAAGATGAGTACGGACATTTAATTAAAGAATTAACCATTCAGATGGAATTAGCATCTGCTAATCTACAATTTGAACAAGCTGCTGAATATCGAGATATGATTGAAGAATTAAAGGCTAAAATCTAGGGATCATCTTGTTGAACACCACTACTGTTAAGAGTATAATTCTATAAATGGTTGAATTTACAATAGACGATGTGTTTAAGTTGGCTAAACTTTCTAATATTTCTGTTTCTGAGATGGAAGCTAAATCATTAGTAAACGAAATTAAAGTAATTCTGGAATATGTTAGTCAACTACAAAAGCTAGATCTTGCTAAAACCGCACCTACCTATCAAGTCACGGGTTTATTCGATGTCATGAGAACAGACGAAGAATTTGATTATAAAATTTCTGCTGCAGACCTATTTAAGAATGTTCCTGAGACACAAGACAATTATATAAAAGTAAGACGAGTTTTATGATGAGTCAGTGGGAAGACATAGATAAAATTGCTGATCAAGTTAATTCGGGCAAAGTAACGGCTCAATCGCTTGTAGAGAAATCACTCGAAACAATTGAAAAAAATAGTAAATATGATGCAATTATCTCGGTCATCAAAGATAGAGCTATAAAACGAGCTAAAGAGATTGATTTAAAAATTGCTAGTGGTGAAAAGCTGGGTAGATTAGCTGGAGTACCTTTTATTGCAAAAGATAACATGCTGACATTTGGGTCAGATACTACTGCCGCAAGCAACATTCTAAAAGGTTTTAAAGCACCATATCAAGCAACTGTAATTGAAAAACTAGAATCTGCGGGTGCGATATGTGTGGCTAAAGCTAATCTTGATGCATTTGCGCACGGCTCTAGTACTGAAAATAGTGATTTCATGGTAACTAAAAACCCTCACAATAAAAAACTAGTCCCAGGTGGAAGTAGCGGTGGATCTGCTGCGGCTGTAATCTTAGATATGGCTCCTTTTGCTTTGGGCAGTGATACCGGTGGTTCGATTCGTCTACCGGCAGCTTTTTGTGGAGCAGTTGGGCTAAAACCAACTTATGGTTCAGTGTCACGTAGTGGAGTAATTGCCATGGCTAGCAGTACTGATGTTGTTGGACCAATAACTAAAAATGTTAAAGATGCTTCAACAGTCTTTCAAGTGATTGCTGGTCAAGACCCACTTGATAGTACGACCATTAAACTCGACTCATATAAATTTAATTCCAAAGATTATCAACTTAAGGGTAAAACTGTTGGTGTAATCAAAGAATTAAATAATTCAAGTTTCTCAAAAGTAGTGCAAACAAAATTTGATGAGACAGTTGACGCACTAAAAACTCAGGGTGTTAATGTAGTTGAGGTATCATTTCCTTTGCTTGAATATTCACTTGCTTGTTACTACATTATTTGTCCGGCAGAAGTTAGTAGTAACCTTAGTCGATATGACGGAATTAAATTCGGATTCTCAGATTCTAAAGCAGTAACATTGGATGAGTTATATAATCAAACTCGAAGCCTTGGTTTTGGGAAGGAAGCTAAAAGAAGGATTATGCTCGGTACTTACGTATTGAGTAGTGGCTACTATGACGCATATTATAATCAAGCTCAAAGATTACGGACTAAACTAATCGAAGAATACGATTTAGCATTTGAAAAATGTGATTTTCTTCTCACACCAACCTCGCCAGATGTAGCTTTTGCTATTGGTCAAAATACTGATGACAACATGAAAATGTATTTAAGTGATGCACTAACAGTCGGCGCATCTCTTGTTGGAATCCCGGCAATTAGTATTCCAGCAACAGTTGGCAACGAACTACCTATTGGTATTCAAATAATGGCAAAGCAAAAGAACGATCATCAACTTCTGTGTTTTTCAAAAGCTATAGAGGACAAAATATGATTAGCTTTAATGGCAATATGGCGCTTACCCTATCAATCGTATTCTTCTTGTTTATCTGCGTCATTATTAAAATGTATTTCCCAAGAAAATTAAAAATAAAGAAATTTGTAAAACAATGGGCTTATGTTCAGTCGCTTTGTAGTCACAAAGAATCTTGGTCTAACGCAATCACTGAAGCTGAAAAATTAGTTAAAAAAGCTGTCACCTTACGTAAATTCAAGGGTAAGAACATGGGCGAGAAGCTAACATTTGGACAGAGAATTTTTACTGATAATGACAGCTTGTGGTTTAGCTATCGAATATTTAAGAAACTTGATAGTAAGGTCGTTCTTACTGAGAGTGATGTAAAAAAAGCTCTTTATGGCTTTAGGCAAGCATTAAGAGATCTAGGAGCACTACCATCTGATGAAAGAAAATAATCCAACTGACTATTTCCCAACTATTGGTATAGAGTCTCATGTTCAGATGAAGACCAAAACTAAATTGTTTGCAGCAGTAAAAATATCCGAAGGTGACGACAAACCTAATTCTGCAGTTTCCCATATTTGTTTTGGTATGCCAGGTGCGCTACCGGTTTTGAATGAAAAAGCAATATATCTTGGAATTATGGCTGCGTTTGCTCTTAACACAGAGCCACAGATTTTTTCAAAATTTGATCGAAAACATTATTTCTATCCAGATCTTCCCAAAGGCTATCAGATTACTCAATTTACTCAGCCAATAATACTTGGTGGAAGTGTAGAGATTAAACTTAACGGCAAAGCCAAGATTATTAATCTTACACGGGCGCATATCGAAGAGGATGCTGGCAAGATTATTCATCCACCTGGCAAGAACTACAGTTTAGTGGATTTAAACCGAGCTGGTGTGCCACTTCTTGAGATTGTGTCTGAACCTGAGATTCATTCACCACAGGAAGCCCGAGCATACGCCCAGGAGTTAAACTTGATTATGCGTTATGCAGATATCTCTAATGCTGATATGTATCTTGGCAATATGCGTTTTGATATAAATGTCAGTCTATCAAAAAATAAGTCCGAACTAGGAACCAGAACTGAGATAAAAAATTTAAACTCATTTAGAAGCGTCGAAAAGGCTGCCGAATATGAGATAAACCGCCAAACACAACTGCTTAATTCAGGTAAAACTATTACCCAAGAAACTAGAGGTTGGGATGATGCTAAGCAAAAAACTTTTTCGCAAAGGTCCAAAGAGGATGCACACGACTATAGATATTTCCCAGAGCCCGACGTTCCCCCAGTAATTCTAGATCCTAAAATGGTGAATAAAATTAAATCTGAGATGCCACCATCAGTGTCTTCTATTCGCAATCAACTCAGTAGTATTGATATTGAAGATTCTGCCGTTGATACAATATTAAATGAACTCAAGGTCGGTAAATTCATGTTAAGTATTATCGATAACCAAGATGCAAAAACTGCCAAAAAAATTGCCAATTGGCTATCTTCCGATATTCAAGGTTTTGTAGCTGACAGAGTCTTTTCTTGGGAACAACTAGAACTTGATCAAAAGAATATGGTCAAACTTGCCGAACTTGTTGATACAAATAAGGTCTCTTCAACATCTGCAAAACTTATATTAAAAGAGATGCTTATAAGCTCTGACGATCCAGTCTCAATTGCCAATAAACTCAAATTAATTCAACTATCCGATTCTGATGATTTGCTACCCGTTGTTCGTCAAGTAATATCTGATAATCCGGAGGCGGTTAGTGACCTGCGCAGTGGCCAGCAAAAAGCAATTGGCTATTTGATAGGTCAAATTATGCAGGCGTCAAAAGGTAAAGCTAATCCTGAAATCTGCAAACAATTAATCAAGCAAGAACTAGGTCTTTAGAGTATAAAATAACAACATATTTTGGGCCTAAAGTTTAGGTAAGATTTCTCAACTTAAGTATAATTAGATCTAAACCGAGGGAATCGTTTTTATTCTATGGATAACAGTTTAACGACTAAAGATTATGTGCATTTGCATAATCATACTGAATATAGTGTTTTGGATGGGTTGACTAAGATCGGTCCTCTAATTGACTTTGTTAAATCTGAAGGCATGAAGGCGATTGCCATTACTGACCACGGTACAATGTCGGGTGTTATTGATTTTTATAAAGTAGCAAAAAAAAGTCATATTAATCCTTTGATTGGGATTGAAACCTACGTAGCTTCCAGAGATCATACTGATAAAGAGGTTTCTAAAGATAAAACTAGATATCACTTGATTCTCATTGCGATGAATAATAAGGGTTATCAAAATTTGATGAAACTCTCCTCAATCGCGAATCTAGACGGTTTTTATTATTTCCCCAGAGTCGATCATAAGCTTTTAGAACAATATAATGAGGGTATTATTTGTTTAAGTGGTTGTATGGGTGGTGAAGTTGGCAGTGCACTAAAGGAAGGCCAATACAGACAGGCCGTGGACGTTGCTAAATTTTATAAAAATCTATTTGGTGATCGATATTATCTTGAGATTCAAGACCATGGTCATCCTAAAAATCCAATGTATAACAAAGAGCAAGGTCTAATCAATAATCAGATCATTAAAATTGGTAAAGAATTAGATATTAAAATTGTTGTTACTTGTGATGCTCACTATTTGAATCACGAAGATCAAGAAGCCCACGAGGTACTACTTTGCGTTGGTACTGGAAGTTATCTAAATCAAACAACCCGCATGTCTTTAAAAGATTTTCCGTTGCATGTTACTAAACCTGAGGATGTTATAGCTAGATGGGGTACTAAAAATCCAGAGTATATACTCAATACTAGTGATATAGCAAAGAGATGTAAGGTCGAGTTAGAGTTTGATAAAATACTAATTCCAAAATTTGAACTCCCAGAAGGAGTGACTGAAAGCGCACAGCTAAATCTAGAAGTCTATCAGGGTCTTGTTTCTAGATACACTAAGTTAAAACTAGATCCAAAAACAAATGTTGATGGCCTAAAAAAGATGTTGCCAAAAGAAATCTTAACTCGAGCAGAGTACGAACTGGAAGTTATTAATAGGATGAATTTTAATGGATATTTCCTAATAATTTCAGATTTTATTAATTGGGGTAAAAGCCAAGGAATAGTTTTCGGTCCAGGTAGAGGCAGCGTCGCAGGATCAATTATTTCTTACGCACTTAGAATTACAGAGATAGACCCAATCAAATATGAGCTTCTTTTTGAAAGATTTCTAAACCCAGATCGAATCAGTATGCCAGATATCGATATAGATATTCAGGATTCGCGCCGGGATGAAGTAATTCAGTACTGTGTAACTAAATACGGAAAAGAGAGAGTCGCCAACATTGCCACATTTGGTAGAATGTTTGCAAGAAACGCAGTTAGAGATGTATCAAGAGTTTTAGAAATACCTTACGCTGAAGCTGATAGGTTAGCTAAGATGTTGCCACTACCTATTCAGGGAAGGCATAAACCACTCACTGATTCAATTAAAGATGAACCGTATCTAAAAGAAGAGTATGACTCAAATCCAACTAGTAAAAGAGTTTTAGATCTAGCAGTTAAACTTGAAGGCACTGTGAGAAGTCATGGTATCCATGCAGCTGGAATTGTCATTGCTCCTGATGATATCGTAAAATTTACGCCACTTGAAATGGCACAAAAAGGTGTAATCAGCACTCAATATTCACTCGGCCCTATCGAAGAATTAGGACTACTTAAGATGGATCTACTAGGGCTTAGTAACCTAACAACAATCAATAATACACTGAGAATTGTAAAACGAATTCGCGGTGAAACCATTGATATTAATGAAATACCACTTGATGATAAAGATACATTCTCATTGTTCCAAAAAGGAGATACGGTAGGAGTATTTCAGTTGGAATCATCTGGGATGAAGAGATATCTTAAAGAACTTAAACCAACCTCATTTGAAGATATCATTGCTATGGTAGCTCTGTATCGTCCGGGTCCAATGCAATTTATCGACGAATTCATATCATGTAAACAGGGTCGAAAAAAAGTTACCTACCAGCATCCAAGTATGAAGCCATCACTAGAAACGACTTACGGTGTTATTGTCTACCAGGAACAGGTCATGCAGATTTCAAAGGACTTGTGTGGTTTTACTGGAGGTCAAGCGGATACTCTGCGAAAGGCAATCTCCAAGAAGAAACCTGATGAATTAGCTAAAATGAAAGCTGAGTTTATTGATGGTGCAGTAAAACATTCAAAGGCTGATCGATCAACCATGGAAAAACTGTGGACTCAGATAGAAGACTTTGCAGCATATTGTTTCAATAAATCTCACTCAGCTTGCTACGCGTTAATTGCTTACCAAACAGCCTATTTAAAAGCTCACTACCCAAGCGAGTTTATGGCCGCTGTAATGTCGAGTGATTTTGATAATATTGATAGACTTGCGATTGAAATAACTGAATGTAAGCATATGAAGCTGGAAGTTTTGGCTCCAGATATTAATGAGTCTTACTTAGATTTTGCTGTCGTTCCCAATACGAAACAAATTAGGTTTGGTCTAAAAGCTATTAAAAATGTTGGCTCTAGTGCTGTAGAGGAAATTTTAAATGTTAGAGACCAAGGACTATTCCTAACAATGGAGGATTTTCTGAGCCGAGTTAATAGTCGATTAGTTAATAAGAAAACTCTTGAGAGTCTCATAAAATCTGGTTCTTTTGATAAATTCGGAGATCGAAACCTATTCTTAGCAAATATTGATAAACTACTAAACTATTCACTACAACTTAGTAAACAAAAACAAACCGGCCAAATTGACTTATTTGGTAGTGAATTGTTTGAAGACAAACAAATTAGTCAAAAACTAATCTTAGATAATTCAGTAGAACCTGCAACCCAACGTCTGAAGTTAGCTTGGGAAAGAGAATTAATAGGTATTTATATTAGCGAGCACCCGTTGGATATATATAAAAACATTCTTCAAGAGAGAACGACTAGTTTAAATGATTTAACTCACACTCAAGATAATCTACAGTTAAAAATTGGTGGTCTAATTACCAGTATAAGAGAAATATCTACTAAAAATGGTCAGAAGATGGCATTTGCAAAACTAGAAGATTTCTTTGATGATGTTGAGCTAATAATTTTTCCTCAAGTTTTTACAAAATATAAGAAAATATTAAGTAGAGACCGGATTTATATTGTTACTGGAAAGATCGCTGATAAATCAAAGGACGGAATCAACCCTAGCGAGCCTAAGTTTTTGGCTAATAGTTTTGAGGAGATATCTGACGAACAAGCACTGGAATATAAACCTAAGAAAGTTATAGTAAAAGACTTAAAATCAGACAGTGATAAAACAATATACATTAAACTCCCAGACGGTGAACACCACACATTACTATTGGATATAAAAAAATTAATTGATACTCGTCCTGGACTAACTTCAGTTGTACTCGTTTTTGGTGAGGGTGAATCCAAACAAGCAATTAAACTTCCTTCAAAAGTTGCTCACAGCGAGGACCTATTAAAATTAATTGTCGATATTGTCGGGGAAGACAATATCAAACTTCACTAGCTAATATAGCCGGTTGCTTGGATTGCGACGGCCAATATTATAAATGCTGCCACTAAAGTTAAGTCTAGTAAAGGATGCTTGACTACTAATTTTTCGCCTTTATGAATCCATTTATGAACCATGTATGCATGTTTAGATAACACTACAGATGCAAGTACTATCATCAAAGCGGCCAAAATATATAATTCATCAGTATCTTTATATTTGATGATTGAGTTTAATCTTATGACTGCCAGAGATTGAACATTAGAGCTAAGATTATATGAACTAGGTGCTGATGCAGCTACCGTAGGTAATGTATTGTTATTAGCAAAAATGGCGACAATTATTTTTTGATTTCTCATATTTAGAAAACTTGGAGCGCTTACAATTCCAAAGCCTACAGAGTTAGATTCCGAGCTGAGCATATTAGAATCTTGATAATTACTATTTGACCATGCGGAAACTACCGAACTACTAGACTTAAAGCCAAACGCCAAATTTTCTTTTGGCGACGAGAGACTAGTGTCGTTAGTAACTAAATTAAATGCTGGTTTTTGTGAGGTACTTAGTGGAGACCAGCTACTCGCTATTGCGATTTGATTAGCTTGAATCTGAGCTGCTGTCGACAAAGTTTTATTATAGTTTAGTTGAGATAGTCCGTTTTTAATTCGCAGTTGGTTTGTTGTAGTCAGTAACGACGCATAGCTAACAGTATTTGACTTAGAGTTTTGATTCTGTGTTGAGATTAGTAATCCAAGAGACATGCCTAAAATTGTCACTAAAAGAATTGGTAAATAAGGCCAATAGACCTTTCCATATTTTTTATCAATTTTGTGATGTAACCCGTGTTGTTTTTGATAGCTTTTGATAGCTAGTTTTTTGTTTAGTTTGGCCATCTTTATTTTTTAATTATATCCATATAATTATCTCACATTTGGCAATTATTTCAATCAATATACCTAGCAGCGTATAAAACCATTGCTGCACATTGAACTACATTAAAAGATTCTTTTTTGCCAAGCATTGGGATATATATCGTCTTATTAGCATATTTGAGATGTTCAACGGGTATTCCAGTGGCCTCATTACCAAATATGAATGCAGTCTTATCTTGGAATTTGATCTTGTTTAATGCGGTGGCTGACTCATCTATCTCAACAGCTACTATTTGATAGCCCTTGGTTTTTAAATCATCAATGAGAAGCTCGAGATCATCAACATGTTCCCAGGCAATTGTATTCTCAGAGCCCAAAGATGTTTTCACGATTTTGTTAGTAATTTTTTGGGCAATATGAGGAAGCCGGGTGTCATTTTTGGTAATTGGATATGGAGTATATCCGCTAAGATATACTTTTTCAACTCCAAGGCCTTCACAGGTTCTGAGTAGTGAGCCGACATTATGACTACTCCTAATATCGTCAGCGATCACAACTATTTTATTATGCATAACGATACAATAGTAACATTTTGCAAATTGATCCAAATAACTGAGCGCTTATGCTTTATAATAGGAACATATGGCATTATCGGCTAGACAAGAAGAAGAACAGAATACTCAAAAACGGTCCGGGATTTTAGGTCTGACCTATGTTGATACTGCTCAAATTACTAATAAGCAAATATTTAAAGATATTTTATCAAAAGAAGATCTATACAAATTTAGAGTAATTCCAATTTTTGCAGATAGATACAATATTTCATTTGGAATAACTAACAATACTTCACAGCAAACTATTGCGTTTATTCGTAGTCATTTTCTAGATCAGAGATTAAGCTTTTCATTAATATCTGATACAGGATTTGCAGATTATATGAAACTCTATGATCCACCGAAAGAGGTAATATATCAAGATATCGATATCAACGAAAATAAAAATCAACAAATTGAGCTTAGTGATTCCGTTTCCAAAATATTAGACCAGATTAGTGCCGATGATATGCTAGCTTATCTTGTTCAGCAAGCTCATAAATTAAATGCCTCAGACATTCATATTGAAACCCAGACTACAGGTGTTCGCATTAGATTTAGAATTGACGGAGTACTTCATCCAATTGCTGAGCTATCAGTTGATAAATATCGGGTACTGCTATCTGCAATTGCTAGTGGTGGCAATATTTCTACAAGTTCTGACCAGGCACAGCAAGGTCATATATCTGAAAATGTTAAAATGGCCGACGGTAACGAAGTAAAAATTAATCTTAGGCTTGAAACCACACCAACAATTAATGGCATGGACGCGGTCATGCGACTTTTTAATATGCGCGACGACATGTTCACACTTGAGAGGTTGGGATTATCTGTCGATGAACGAAAATTAGTTGACGATATTATTAAAAAACCTTCTGGACTGGTATTAGTTGTTGGTCCAACTGGTTCAGGAAAAACGACGACTCTATATTCAATCTTAAGATCACTATCAAGTCCTGAGCGAAAGATTATCACCATTGAGGATCCAGTCGAGTATCAATTCCCTGGGATTACCCAAATATCTGTTGCTTCAAAGAGTACAACGGAAAATAATTTTGCCGAGAGGTTAAGAGCAGTTCTAAGACTAGACCCTGATGTAGTCATGGTTGGTGAGATTCGTGATAATGACACCGCTTCTACTGCATTACAAGCGGCGCTTACTGGGCATCTAGTTTTGGCAACTTTTCACGCATCATCTGCTAGTGCTGCTTTAGCACGATTAGAGAATATTATTGGTCAAAATCCACTTTTCATTTCATCAATTCGATTGGTTATGGCACAACGACTAGTTAGAAAATTAGACGAAAATACGAAAATACAGATTGAACCAGACGCAGAGTCGCTCGAGCGAATCAATAAAGTAGTGGCTACTCTACCAAAGAATGTAGTAAAACCAAATATGATCGGGCTAAAACTATATAAACCGGGATCTACAGAGAGTAATCCATTTGGATATAGCGGACAAATGGCAATCAGAGAGCAATTTCAGATGACTGGTGAGATCTTAGAGTTATTAAAGTCTAATAATGCGACATCAATTGATGGACTTGAGCAGGCCGCAATCAATAGTGGTATGAAGACTATGCTCCAAGACGGTATTTTAAAAGTTATTGCAGGTTTGACTACTTTGGACGAATTATATCGAGTGATTGGTTGAGGTTTCTAACACCGTTAAAAGCATTTTAAAAAAGTGGAAATTGTGTTATAGTGTTTATCTAAGGTAATTATAAATTTAATAAATATTTAGGTTTTTTTATGAGTTCTGTACTAGAGAAGTTTGAAGTTAAATATAAAAAACATCAGATTGTTGATGTTCGAAGTGGTGACACCGTGAAAGTTCACCAGAAAATTCGTGAAGGCAATAAAGAGAGAGTTCAGGTTTTCCAAGGATTAGTAATTAGAACCGACAGAACTAATAGCCACACTAATCGGATAACTGTTAGAAGACTAGCCAGCGGTGTTGGAGTTGAGAAAAGTTTTTTACTTCACAGCCCACTAGTTATAAAAATTGAGATTGTAAAACGTAGCAAAGTTCGAAGAAATTATCTCTCATACATGAAGTCTTTGACTGGAAAAGCTACAAGACTTAGTGGTGTAGATTTTGATAAAGAAGCAATTAATAAAATTGATGAAATTGAACCGGTTGAAGAAGTTGTTGAAACTGAGGCTGTAGCCAAAGTTGTCGAGCCTGAAGTAATTGTAGTTGAAGAGATAGCAGCAGAACCCGAAGTTGAATCAGCAGATGAAGCTGAAAAAACTGTATAATCGTTGACGAAAATATTATTAGGAATTGATGAAGTTGGCAGAGGCAGCTTGGCTGGGCCACTGTATGCAGCCGCTGTTATTTTAAAATATCCTATCGAAGGTTTAAAAGACTCTAAATTATTATCAAGAACTCAAAGAGAGAAATTATTCGATCAAATCTATGTAAATTCTTTATTTGTTGGTGTTGGTTTTGCTGATAATGCCTACATCGATAAATATGGATTAACAGAAGCAAATCAATATGCAATGGAGCAATCGATTGCAGATTTATCAGTAGATTATGATCGTCTTATAATTGACGGAAAATTTAATTTTTTAAAAACCACAGCTAAATCAGAAGCCATTGTTAAGGCTGACCGAAAATATGCCTGTGTCAGCGCAGCCAGTATTGTCGCAAAGGTTACTCGAGATAGATTAATGGGTCAATATGAAAAGCAGTATCAAGGATATAATTTTATCTCAAATGTTGGTTATGGAACCAAAGAACACTACCTGGCGATCGCAAAACTTGGGATCACGCCAATACATCGCCAATCGTTTAAATTATTTAGGTGATTTATACTCTCTCATAAATTTTTGTAGTTTTTCAAACGACTTTATTTTCCACACGGATTGAATATTAATAATTTCTAATCCTTGTTTATATGATCTTTCCAGTGAGGGATCAAGCCGTGGTTCGAAAAATCTCTTATATTCTACTAAAAATTTATGATCGCTAAACGATCTCGCGGCATATATTGGCATTCTAAATAATGCTAGCTCAGTGCCTTGGCTATCTTCTAGCCATTTCCAATTTTTCTTTACCCAGTCCCACGTTTGATCTTTCGCAAATCGATTAGTGAAACTATAAGCAACCCAATAGGCAACATCTTGTGATCTTACATTTTCTGATTTGATAAATTCTAAGGTTTTATCAATTAATTCAGATTGTCTAAAAGAAGAAAGAGCCACTATTAATGTTGTTCTTTCTTCACTGAGAGTTGATTTGTTGTGCATCTCAATCATTTGCGCGTATTCGGTTTTTCCACCTAGTCTGGCAATCGTGACTAAAATAAAAGCTTTAAAGTCTGGATCGACGCTATTTGAGTTAGTATCGTTTTGCAGAAGTTTGAATTGCTGCTTACAAAAGTCGGTTACTGTTTCAATATCTGAACTAGCTGCTAGTCCAAGAATTATTGGTCTAAGCAACGTATCGAAATGGTCTTCTTTTTTTATTTTGTTAAAGCCTAGACGATCAAGCTCATTTCCAATTAAATCTTTTACGAACGGCTTCATTGCGTCTCTTAATGGCTCATCACAGATAACCGATTTAATGCTACCTATAGTCGAGGCAATAATATCCCAAACCGCGTAGCTAGTTTCATCATCGTAAAATTCCATAAATTTAAGTACTGTAATTATATCGGTGATATCAGCTTTTGAAGTTTCAACAAGATCACTAAGTAGTCCGAGCCTATCGGTATCGTCCATTTTTTGATCTTTTATAAGTTTACCTAGTGTTTGAAGATTCTCGTTGTTGTAAGCAACTCGGTAAAAGCCGGTCTGACCATTATTTATTTTTATATTTTGGAAATTTCCATTATAGCTACGATTCTTTTTATCAAAAACTTCAGGCAAGTTATTATTGCCGGCTACTAGGGCGATAGGCCATAGACTACTATCAGAATTATTCTGAAGGTAGCTAAATCTTTTTTGGCTAATATTAGCCGAAGTTTTATCAACTTTAAAATCAATGACTGGATAACCTTTTAGGGTAGTCCATGCAGACATATAACTAGAAACCGGTTTATTGGAAATTTTGCCAATAGCATCCCATAGATCTTTAGTATCAGTATTTTTGTATGAGTATTTCTTTAGATACTCTTGTAGCCCTAGTTTAAAATTATCTGGCCCAACAAATTTATGTAGCATGTGTATGACCGAGGCTCCTTTAGAATAACTAATTGAATCGAAAATCGTTCTAATCTCATCCGGATGTTTAACGATAACTTCGACAGGATGGGTATTTTCCAACGAATCTAAATTTAATGCGAGTTGCTGTTCATCAACTGCAAATTGAACCCATAGACCCCAATCGGGAAATAGATTATTAATTGCAAAATATTCCATCCAGGTAGCAAAACCTTCGTTAAGCCAAAGATCAGTCCACCACTTCATAGTTACTAAATTACCAAACCATTGGTGTGCAAGCTCATGAGCTACTACCATGGCAACATATTGTTTGTTAGCCAGAGACGATCTTTTAGGATTAACTAACATCGATTGTTCTCGAAATGTTACACAACCCCAATTTTCCATGGCTCCGGCTGCGAAATCTGGTAGGGCTACAAGATCACATTTTTCTAACGGGTAGGGTATGTCAAAGTATAGATTATAAAAATCGATACATTTGACCGCGACTTCTAAGCTGAAATCTACGGAATCGAGCTTGTCGGGAGTACAGTAACTTCTGATCACTGTACCGTTTTTAGTTTTTGCTTCTTTGTATTGCAGGTCTCCGATAATAAAGGCAACTAGATAGGTACTCATAATTGGAGTGGCGGCAAATATAGACTTCGATTCAGTCTTGGATTCTTTGAGCTCCTCTATGACTGGTGTATTGGAAATTACTTTTTGACTTGGATTGTGAGTGATCGTTAGATTAAAAGTAGCTTTCGCCTCTGGTTCGTCAATACAAGGAAAAACCTCTCTTGCGTGATGACTTTCAAATTGAGTGGTGATAATTTTTTTAGTTTGTTTGCCATCTTTATACTGACTAATATAAATACCGGCTATGTCTTTAGTAATTCTACCTTTAAAATCAAGTTCAATGCTGTAGTGTCCGGATCTTATTTTGGATTCAAAATGCAGACGCAACTCATCAAGTTTGTTCTGGCAGTTAATTCTATTAATATCTAATATTTTATCTCCGGTCTTAGCGTGGAAAACAACTTTTGCCGATATTATTTTAAGTCCGTGTTGATGTAATGTAATGCGACTACTAGTTGGACCTACTTTTATCCCACTGATAACAACTTTGCCTGTGAAGCTTTCAGTTTCAGTTGATGGGTTAATCTCGATCTGATAATTTTCTGGTCGGAATTGTCTATATAACCTTTTAACTGAATTCATATACTTAATAGTTTATCATGGGGTCATGGTGTAATTTTGTATGAATGATTGATTTGATAATAATCGTTATTTTAGCTATAATGAGGTTGTTAAGTCGGCCAACTGGTCGACTTTCTTCATAAACGAGAGAGGAAAATATGGAATTAGACATGAAACAATTAGCAGTAGCTATAAGAACTATTGCCGAAGAAAAAAATTTGCCAGAAAACTTGGTTCAAGAAGCAGTTGAACAGGCTTTAGCTGCTGCATATCGCAAAGATTACGGAGATCGTGAACAAGAAGTACGAGTTAATATGAATTTAAATACTGGTCAGGTTGACGCCTACATTACTAAAAATGTAGTTACTACAGTCAAGGATGAGCTTATTGAGATATCTCTAAAAGATGCCCAGAAAATTAATAAAGATGTAAAGATTGATGAGACCGTTGAAGTCCACCAGGCTATTTCCCAATTTGGTCGAGTCGCAGCACAAACTGCTAAACAAGTGATTCTTCAAAAACTCAGAGAATCTGAGCGAGATATTATTATGAATGAATACGAAGATAAGATTGGTACAGTAATTAACGGAATTGTAGCTCGAGTTGAGCCTAGAATCGTCCGAGTTGATTTAGGTAAAGCCCAAGGAATTATGCCTCAAAGTGAGCAAATTCAGTCTGAGCGATATTATCCAGGACAAAGACTTAAGGTATTTCTAAAGGATGTCGAAAAAGGCTTTAGAGGGCCACAACTAGTAGTTTCTCGTGGCAATAAAGAGTTCGTTGAGTGGTTATTTAAAAACGAAGTACCTGAGATGGAAAATGGTTCTGTTGAAATCAAAGAAATCGCTCGAGAAGGCGGCGTTAGAACTAAACTTGCAGTGGCAAGCAATACTCCAGGTGTAGATCCTGTGGGAACCTTTGTCGGTGGTCATGGTACCAGAGTTAATGCGGTTATGAGTGAAATTGGCGATCAAGAGAAAATCGACATTATCGTTTGGGCAAGTGATCCAAAAGAATATATTATCAATGCTCTTAGTCCAACTAAAGTTAGTACAGTAGTTTTGGACGAGAAAAGTAAAAAAGCTACCGTCTATGTTCCTGAAGACCAACTAAGTATTGCAATTGGCAAAAATGGTCAAAATGTAAGGCTAGCGAGTAAGCTAACAGGTTATGAATTAGACATCGACTCAGATAGTGCAAAGACTGATAATAGCGCACCAACTCTTGTTGAAGATACTGAGATCGAAGGTAAACATGTGGTTGAATCAAAGGTCGTTACTCCAAAGCTTAAAAAGAAAGAGCAATTAGAATCTTCACTATTAGACGCGATTGATAAACAGTCAGAATAGTCCGAAGCACTAGCTTAATTAGCAGTCTTGACTCACGAGTGCTAGTTATAATATACTTAATTTAGTAAACTAATTTTGAGGGATATATTGCTAATGAATTCAACGCCAGATTTTCAAGATTTTCTAAACCATTTTACAGATAATGCTCTGCAGAGCTTAAAGCATGCTGATTTGATCGCTAAAGGCTTTGGCAGTGCTTATATTGGTACTGAACATCTATTACTTGGAGTCTTAGCACAAGAAAATTCAATGGGTGCAAAAGTTTTAGATGGAGTTGGCGTAACTCTAGACAAAGCCAGGGTATCACTAAATATGGTTCCTAAAACTATTATCATTAATGGTGGCTCGAAAACTCTAAGTGAAACAGCAAAATTGACTCTTAGAATGGCTCAAGAATTTGCCATAGATAGTAACCTAGAATTTGCTGGAACTGAACATATTCTAAAGAGTATTTTAGTCCAAAAAAATGCTAGAGGAACAATGCTACTAAAAGATATGGGAGTAGATGTAGATAGAGTACTAGCTGAACTAGGTGAGTTTATTAATCGACAGAACTATGACGATTCGTTGAGTTATGAAGAGGGCACAAAACAATCTAGAAAAGCTAAAAAATCGATTCTTGATTTTTATGGAACCGACCTAACTTACAAGGCTAAAATGGGAAAGCTGGATCCTGTAGTTGGCAGAGATCCTCAAATTAAGAGATTACTAACTATTCTAAATCGAAGAAATAAAAATAACCCAGTTCTAATTGGTGAACCTGGAGTCGGTAAAACGGCAATTGTTGAGGGTTTAGCCCAAAGAATTGTGGCCGAAGATGTACCAGACTCATTAATTGATAAAAAAATTGTAGTTTTGGATTTAGCGGGAATGATTGCTGGAACTAAATATCGTGGTGAATTTGAAGAAAGACTAAAAAAAGTTATCAACGATCTTGAAAAGGATCGAAATATAATACTGTTTATTGATGAGCTACACCTAATCGTTGGAGCTGGTGCTGCTGAGGGAGCGATGGATGCTGGAAATATATTAAAACCTGCATTAGCTCGCGGTGATATGCAGGTTATCGGTGCTACAACAACTGCTGAATATACAAAATATATTGAAAAGGACGCAGCTTTAGAGAGAAGATTCCAGCCAATTCAAGTGCCCGAGGCTAGTGTCAGTGAGACAGTTTCAATTCTTAAAGGAATTCGAAAACACTATGAACAATTTCACGGTGTAAAGATTAGTGATGAGGTTATTGAAGATACTGTAACTTTTGCAAAGCGATACATTAATGACAGATTTTTACCTGACAAGGCTATTGATCTAATTGATGAAAGCTCAGCTTATGTTAGAATCGATCGAAATAAAACTCCACCTGAAGTTAGAAAACTCCAAAAAGAATTGAAATTACTAAATTCAAGAATTGATGAGGCAGTTGATCTAAAAGATTACGAAAAAGCAGCCATTCATAAACAGCATAGTTTGCAACTAAAAGAGGAATTAAAAAATCTTCAAGTTAAGACCAAGACTAGTAAACAAATAGTATTAACAAGTGATGATATTGCTGAGGTAGTATCGAGAATTACCGGCGTTCCAGTTAGACGAGTAATTAAGTCGGAGGCTAAATACCTAATTAATCTAGAAAAGACACTAAGCAAGCTAGTAATTGGCCAGGAAGAAGCTATTGAGGCTGTGTCAAAAGCCGTTAGACGAAACCGTGTAGGAGTTGGTAGTGATAAACGTCCAATTGGTTCATTTACTTTCCTTGGTCCAACTGGAGTTGGAAAAACCGAGTTAGCAAGAGTTCTTGCCAAAGAATTTTTTGGGAATGAGAATGCACTGATCAAAATTGATATGAGTGAGTTTAGTGAGCGTCATACAGTTTCGAGACTAGTTGGTGCACCAGCAGGATATGTTGGTTACGATGATGGTGGCCAACTAACGGATAGAGTTCGTAAACAACCTTATTCACTAATTCTATTCGATGAAATTGAAAAAGCCCATCCGGAAGTGTTTAATATGCTGCTTCAATTACTTGAAGATGGCCAGTTGTCTGATGCCAAGGGTCGAAGAATTGATTTTACAAATACGATTGTAATTATGACTAGTAATCTTGGAGCTGAGAAACTACAAAGAGAAGTTTCACTTGGTTTTCGCGCTGAGGCTAAAGACGATCTTAAGAATTTAGATTATCTGCATGAGATTAATAAGCAGAAAGTTGAGGATGAACTTAAGAAATTATTAAAACCCGAACTTATTAACCGAATTGACAAGATAATTGTATTTAGAGCACTCACTAAAAGTAATATTAAAAAAATTATTGATTTGCAACTCGACGAATTAAATCAAAGATTAATCAAAAAAGGCATCAGTGTCGATCTAACTGAAACCGCAAAAAATTATTTAGTCGAACATGGCTATGATACAAAAAATGGCGCGCGTCCACTTAGAAGATTAATTCAAGACACCATAGAGGACTATGTAACTACTGGCATATTAGATAATTCGATAATTCGTGGCAGCATAGTACAAGTAAGTTCAGCTAAAAATAAACTTACTTACAAAAATCAAGTAGAATAGTAGTTAATGCTTAAAACCATTCTTAAGTTTTTGATACCTATATTGTTTATAGTTGGCTTATATTTGATATGGCACAACCGTTGGTGGTTTTATGATGAGTATAGGCTACATGACTATAATCCCCCACCTGCTATATCTAAAATTGCGACTGAAGATCAACTCACTAATTATGCCAAAACTTTGCTTTATGTTTATCATCCAGCGTTAGAAAACAGTGCTTCTTTTAACGGTAATTGTAAAGTTACCACTGTAGCTATAGTACTAGGATGCACGGTGATTGGCAGGGGTATCTACCTATATAATATTCAAGACTCAACCCTAAATGGTGTTGAACAAGTGACCGCGGCTTATGAGATGCTCCACGTTGCTTACTCGAGATTATCAGGCAGTGAACTTAAGAATATTAATCAATTGGTGATGTCGACTTACAACAAGTTGGCACCTACTGATCCGATGCTTAAAGCCCAATACGATTCATACTTAAAAACCGAAGGTTCAGGTGCACTAGAAAATGAAATGCATTCAACTCTAGGTACTGAGATTGCTAATCTACCACCAGCTCTTTCAAACTACTACAAAAAGTATTTTAAGAATCGACAAGTAATAGTAGCTTACGAAAATCAGTACCAATCAGTATTTACCACCAGACAAAATGAATTTAATGCTGACCAAGTACAATATACTGCCCTCAAATCACAAATTGATTCACTAAACACTAGCTTATCGAGTGAGTACGACAATATTAAAAACCAAGAGGCAACCATGAATTCTTTGAAGGCTGGCGGTGATTACAATCAGTACAATGCTGATGTTGGCCCGTATAATGATTCAGTTAATACTTATAATGCTCAGATTGTTACTGACCATGATTTAATTAGTCAGTTTAATACACTAGTCGATCAAATGAACTCAATAGCTTTGTCGGAGAATAAATTATCTAGTGAGATTAATAGTCTTTCTGCTACCTCACCAGCAAACTAGCTGGTAGAATCAATGTAATGGCAAAAAAAGATTTAAAAAGTTTTGTCTGTGAGAGTTGTGGGGCTCAGTCAACTAGTTGGAGTGGTCGTTGTTTTAGCTGCGGCGAATGGAATACTCTTCAAGAACAATTGAAATTTACCAAAAATGTCCACAAAGGTTCAAAATTATCGACATCAACCGTTGCTCAGAATTTGAAAACTGATTTACCTCGGCTAGTTTCGGGCATGAGAGATATGGATAATATTTTTGGCGGTGGTATTGTCCCCGGTTCAGTGACTTTATTGGCAGGTCAACCTGGTATTGGCAAGAGCACCTTATTAATGCAAATCTCTAACTTAGTGTCAAAGAATAATCCAGTACTTTATATTAGCGGTGAGGAGTCCTCACACCAAGTGAGTCTTCGAGCAGATCGTTTGGGAGTTAAGTCCGAAAACTTAAGAATTGCAAATACCAACTCAACCGACCAAATTGTTGAGGAAATTAGCAATGGTGAATATAAACTAGTTGTCGTTGATTCGATTCAGACAATTTCTTGTGACGATATTCTAACTAGTCCTGGATCAATTAGTCAGATTACTAACAGCGCTAATTTACTAATCAATGTGGCTAAAGCTAAAAATTGTTCAATTATTTTAGTTGGTCATGTGACTAAGGAAGGCAATATTGCAGGCCCGAAGGTCCTTGAGCATATTGTTGACGTTGTTATTCAAATTGAGGGTGATCGTTATGGAGGTCTTAAATTAGTTAGAGCCAGTAAAAACAGATTTGGCTCTACGGAAGAGACTGGGATATATGAAATGAAAGAAGATGGATTTCATGTTGTTGATAATCCTTCGGCTGCACTGCTAGCCGAAAGACAAGTTAGCGATGGCTCAATTGTCTTTGCAACCATTGAAGGCAATAGACCGCTACTTGTTGAAGTTCAGGCGTTAGTGAATAAGTCTAGCTATGGATATCCTAAACGAGCTGCAAGCGGAATTGATTTAAACAGAGTGAATCTACTTGTTGCAATGCTGGAGAAGCGTACAAAGCTGGATTTAAGCGACAGCGATATATATATTAATATTGTTGGTGGTATAAAAATTTCTGAGCCTGCGGTAGATTTAGCTGTATGTATGGCAATAGCTTCGGCTAGTCGAAATATGCAGATGGCTATCGATGCTGTGGTATTTGGCGAAGTTGGACTTTCAGGCGAGATTCGTCATGTACCTTACTTAGAGAAAAGAATTTCCGAAGCTCTCAAATTAGGTTTTGATGGGACTATTGGTCCTAGACTGAAAAACACCAAAGCAATCAAAGGACATAGACAAATAAGAGATGTAAAAACTGCACTCAACGAGTTTTTAAAGAAAGGATAATATGGTTATAGCCGATACAGTATTACTAATAATTATTATTTTACTGCTGGTTTTTAAAGACAAATTTAATTTCAGAAATAACGATAATCGAAGAGTTATTTTAGATACCTGCGCTCTAATTGATGGCAGGATATTGGAACTTAGTAAGTCAGGATTTATTCCTGATGAGCTTATTATTCCAGAGTTTATTGTTCATGAACTGCAAATGCTTGCCGATGGTTCTGACTCAAGAAAAAGAGCTCGAGCGAGGTATGGCTTAGACGTTATTAAAGAGTTACAAAATAGCCCGAATTGTAAAGTGACAATTAACAAGATGCTACTTAATGATGTGATGCAGACAGATGATAAATTAGTTAAACTAGCCAAAAAGTTAAATACCCCGCTCTATACCACCGACTACAATTTAAATAAAGTAGCTGAGATAAGTGGCGTGACAGTTCTTAACGTTAACGAACTGGCTCAGCAATTAAGGCCTGAAATTCTTCCAGGTGAACAGGCAACTATTAAATTAGTTCAAAAAGGTTCAAATCAAATGCAGGCAGTAGGATATCTTGATGACGGTACTATGGTTGTAGTCAACAATGGTGTGAAATTAATTGGCAAAACTATTCAAGTTGAGATTTCTAGGTCACTTCAAACCGCAGCCGGAAAAATGTTGTTCGCCGAAGTTATTAAATAAATTAACTTTATACGGATGCAGTTGTGGTGTAAGGTGATTGATTTCCGGAAGTATTAGTAATTACAACAGATATATTGTTTGTAGTAGTTAGGTAGGTCTTGGTACAGCTATCGGTGGTTCCCGAAGTTATTGTCTGATCAACACCATTAAACGTACAGGAATATGAATCAGTAGCGTTCTGGGTCCAGGAAATAGTTAGAGTGTGGGTGTGGTTATTAATAGTCGGGTTTCCATCTATTGTTGGTGCTGAAATTGTGAAGTTTAGTGCATTTGAAGTTGCTGAGTAGAGAACACTATCAACTACTTCTATAGTTAGACTAAATGTTCCTGGAGTACCATAGTTGAATGTACAATCAGATACCGATTCAGCTGGAGAATTATTCGGATCCATTGCAGGATTAAAATCGCTACAAGACGCAGGTATGCTTTGTCCAGATACCTGAGCGTTAACTTGGAGAGGGTCTTGAGTGTCTGTTAAGGCGTGAGTACCTTGTTGGACGGTAATATTAAATGTACAAGTGCCCCCAGTACATACAGCACCCGATGTTCCATCAGATTGGGTATTTAAGGTTACCGATGGTTTTGAATCACTACATAAGTGAATAGGATCAGTTTTGGCTGAATTATATAAATCGACCGTACTGGCTTGACCAGTAGCAGTAACTGTATAAAATGGGTCGATTGAGTAAATACTAACATTACTGCTTGCTCCCACAGTTATTTTTGCAAGATCTGGAGTACAGGTAGTGGCTATGTCACCTGATATAGAATCATAAACACCGCCTTTTGCAGCCTGAGATTGTTTGTACCAAGATGGATAGATGTCAGTATAATTAGTACAGTTTTTCGGCGGCACATCAGAGTTAATTCGTTTAGTTTGACAATACGCTGGTAGAGTTTGAATTCCTGTCGGTGCAACCCAGTTAGTTACCTTCGTAATTGGTTTGAGGGCGCTTAGCATGAAACCTTTGACAACTGGTACTGTCATATATTCCATTTGTTGAGTGGATCCACAAGGAAGGTCAATTGGTTTTGCAGCTGTCCCATCATTACATGTTGTGTTTTGGGTACAATGATCAGGGCATCCTACCCACATTCCAACTGCATATTGAGTTGAGGCCGACATAACAAGACCATTGTATTGCTCAAACTGGGTACCACTTTTATAAGCTATATTCCATCCGCTACTATCAGTTAGAAGTCCTGACATGAATGAAGCATTGTGGTCACTGAGCATATTCATCATGATGTATTCGGTCTGTTGATTAATTACTTGGGTGGCTTTTGGTTTAGTGTAGACAAATAAGCTTTTGTTTGTAGTTGGGTCAATGATTTTTAAAATTGTGGTGTATGGCATCTCTGAGCCCAGTCTGGCTGCCGTAGCATAGCCATTGACGTGATCAATTAATGAAACTTGAGCTTGGTCACCAATTAAAGGCTCACCCGAGCTACAGGCCTTAGCACTATAGACATAGTTTCCTTGGCTATTGACTTCAGGTGCTCCAGTACCTGGATCATTCACAATACAAACATAGTCATTTATTTTATTACCGTTTACGAAATTTGTACCCATCATGTTATCTGCAACATCGATAGCTTTCCAAACACCATTACTATCTTGTCCTTCGATGGCCCCACTTTTGACAGCTGGAATGTTAAGTGAGTTTCCAATTGCATATCTAAGAGTAATTGGACCATACATTTCAGCTGGTCCAGTATCATCTTGCAGACAATTATTGTTTGAAGTTTGGCCACAGGCCCAACCTAAGTTCGCAGGAGTGTCTGAATTAGTACATTTTGTAGTACAAGTGATTAAGCCTGGTGCATCATATAAGACCGATCCGGCTCCGGCACCGTTGCCGCTATTAACAGACGAGTCATTAATAAGAGCTGAGTAATCGTAGAGCTTAAAGGAAGATCCTGGTTGGACACAGGCCTGATTTGTAGCACAATCCAGACTACTAAAACTATTTACATTGACCGTTTGGCCGTTTCTAGCAGAAACTCCATATTCATTGCCATTTTTAGTGTAGGTCGAACCAGGTACAACATCGAAGTTGCTTGTGTTGGAGGAATTTTGTTCATCAAACGATCCATCTAATGCCGTAATTTGTCCTGTCGGTACATTCTCAGCAACAAAGGCTTCATCATCCAAATGGTTCACAAAAATATTTTCTGATGCTCCACTGCCAGGAAAACGAGTATTAACTGTAGTGTTGGCATTAAATGCGCTATCTACATATTGTTGTTGGGTAACATTTAGAGTAGATATAATTTTCAGGCCATAAATATTAAGAGTCGGATTTATATATCTTGGGCTGGTTGGACTTAGTGTTTGGTCGTAACTTATTTCCTTAATTACAGCTGCACTAAAGTTAGGGTAGAGATTGACTGTTGGAGGTATTGGTTTTTGAGATAAGGCAAGAGTAATTGGATCATCTTTTAGAGCGGCTTGATACTGAGTCTTAGTTATATATTTCTGGTCATACATTAACTGCATGATGTAGTCCATTCTTGCAGTAGTAGCTTGTCTATCAAAATATGGGTTAGCAGAGCTAGGTGCGTAATATGTCGGGTCTTTAGGAATTGATGCAAGAAGTGCAGACTCGGCAATAGTTAGTTGATTAGCGTTAATGCCGAAATATTGTTGAGCAGCAGCCTCTACTCCATTACAGTCTCCGTAAGGGGCAATATTTAGATAATGAGTTAAGATCGCTTTCTTGGTGTATTTTCGGTTAGTATCTATTGCAATGAAAAATTCATTAAATTTGGCGGTCAAAGTTCTTGTATCGGAAACTTTTAAATCGTCCAATTTTACAGTTTGCTCAGTGATTGTTGAGCCACCTAAATTATTGGTACCAAGACTAACGACGTCGTGTACTGCCGATCTCAGAATTGCTAGAATGTCGACACCGTTTTCATGATAGAAGTTTTTGTCCTCGATTGCGATAGATGCGTCTTGAATATATGGTGAAAATTGGTTTAGAGAAGTAAGATTTTCTTGAGTGGTTGAGGCAGTTGGCGGTTCTGAATAGATCAGTTGAGTTCCAGTACTGTCATAAATATTGAGGTTACCTAAATGTGATGCATTGTTAGCTCCTAGATTGGCGTCACCTTCAAATAGGGCTAAGAGAATATAAAGCAATGCAAATCCGGCAATGATTCCGACACCGAGAATCTTCAGTGCCATTAGCGCACCTTTTTTTGAGAACCAATATTTGTAGAGATTTTCAGGCTCAAATTTCTTCACAAATCGAAACACGAAATTGTTTGGTAGTCTAAAGCCAGTTGATAGGTTTTTACTGGATATATTTCGACGTAGTTGTGTGGGCTTTGCCCGATTTAGCGTGGATTTACTCCTACCAGTTTGAACTTTTCTAACAACTTTAGGTTTGCTCATATAATTTTATATACCACCTTATATACCCGTATTTATATACAATTAATTACAAGTTATTATAACAAATTTTAGATAATTAGCATCTATGATATTGCTCAGTTACATAATGATATATAATTAATCTAGATTATGAATTTATCAGAAGAATTAGTTTGGAGAGGCTTTCTCCACCAAACAACCTATAAAGATATTAAGTCTATAGATAATAAAAAAATTGTTTTTTATCACGGATATGATGTCTCTAGTGACTCTCAAACAATAGGTAATCTTGCTGCAATGATGTTAGATCGTTGTCTACTTCGTCATGGTCACAAAGCCATCATTGTCGCAGGTGGAGCAACTAGTCTTGTTGGTGATCCGGGCGGCAAGGAAGACGAGCGTGAGCTCCAAAGTTTGGAGACAATTGCTCATAATACTAAGTGTGCCGAAGAGCAGATTAAACGAGTATTTTCGGGTTTTGATTTTACCCTTGTTAATAATTTAGACTGGACACACAAAATGGGTGTGTTGGATTACTTACGAGATTATGGCAAGCATTTTAGTATGACGCCTCTAATTCAGCGTGATTACATAGCTAGACGAATAGGCGAAAAAGGAACCGGTATTAGCTACGCTGAATTTAGCTACACAATCTTGCAAGGCATAGACTATCTTCATTTATATGACGAATATAACTGTACATTGCAACTTGGTGGATCGGATCAGTGGGGAAATTGTTTAAGTGGCGTTGATTTAATTAGAAGAGCTCGTGGCGTTGAAGTTAATGTTTTGTCACTACCTCTGATTATTAATAAGGCTACCGGTAAGAAATTCGGTAAGAGTGAAGATGGTGCAGTTTGGCTAGATCCACTCAAGACTTCACCACTTGATTTTTACCAATTTTGGATAAATTCCGATGATCAAGGCGTGATTTCATACATTAAGATTTTCACCGAACTATCAAAAGACGAAGTTGAAAAACTCGAATCTGCTCAAAAAGCCAATCCCGCTAGCAGAGTTGCTCAAAAAGCTTTAGCTTTTGAAGTAACTAAGATTGTTCATGGCAATGATATCGCTAAGCATGTTGAGAGTCTAACTGATGTTTTAACTGGCAAATCATCAATCACCGAGGTGAATAAGAACACTCTCGTTGAGCTAAAAGATTACTTAAAACTTTTGGTTGTCGACAAACATAAAACTGTAACGGATATTTTGGTCTCATCTGGCCTGGCATCATCAAATACTGAAGCTAGAAGATTATTAGAAGATGGATCGATATATTTAAATAATGCAAAAATTAGTGATGATCACATTGATTTTTCTAAGATCAAGTCCGACCATCTAATGATTCGTAGAGGCAAAGCTTACAAAGATACCGTTTTCCTCGAGATAAAAAAGTAGTCTGGTATACTGGTCTTTTATGTCTTCGAACAAACAATTAAATAAAGCTGATCAATACGATGACCCTGACTTTAACTATACCAAGTATTGGATCGGCCGTGATTATGAAAACGCCGCTGAAGAAGTTGCGATCAAGAGACTTTTAAAAGGTAAACATTTTTTCAATGCGGTCGATATTGGCGGCGGTTATGGTCGCTTATGTCCACTACTAGAACAATTTGCAGATCATGTAACCCTAGCAGAACCTTCTTCCAAACAGTTAGATATTGCTAAGCTCTTCTTAGCCGGACATAAAGGAATTAAATTAATGCAATTGGACCCTAGTCATTATCATTTTTCCGATCAATCTGTTGATCTACTAACTATGGTGAGAGTGATGCATCATCTACCTGATCCAAACCCTGAATTTAGGGAATTGGCTAGGATATTAAGAAATGACGGCTATTTAATTCTAGAGATTGCTAACTATGCCCATTTTCTTAATAGAATTAAGTTTTTACTTAGAGCTAAACGAGTACCAGATGAACCTATTGATATCAGGTCTAAGAAAAACAGAAATAGTGATGTTATTGCTTTTGTAAATCACAATCCTAAAACTGTCATTAAATCATTAGCTCATAATGGTCTAAAAGTTGAGAAGATTCTGTCGGTATCAAACTTTAGAAGTAAAACTCTTAAAAGATTAATTCCACTACCTCTGCTACTCCAGTTTGAGAAAAACTCTCAGCCACTACTGGCTAGATTATTTTTTGGCCCAAGTATTTTTCTTCTCGTTAAAAAAGCCAAATAATTTATAATTGATTATAGATATGGATTTAAATAGTTCGCTGTTTGATGTTAATGGTATTGGCCCCAACCTCTATGCAAAATTTCAAGCTATGGGAATAAATACCATTCAAGATCTACTTACAGACTATCCGAGAAAATACCAAGATTATTCAAATATTGAGAAGATCGCTGACCTATCACCAGGACTAGTGACAATAAAAGGCAAGATCGGCCTGGTTGTACCAAAATATTTAAGAGGCGGTCTTCATATAACCGAGGCAGTGGTATCCGATGAGAGTGGTAAGTTGGCTCTTGTTTGGTTTAATCAACCATATCGGGCAAATTCAATTGCTAAAGGAAGTGAATATTATATTTCTGGAGATTTTGGTTTGCATCGACAAAGAATGTCGATAATTAATCCAAATATTGAGCTGGTTAGTAATTTCCCTGTAAACACTGCTAGAATTCTACCAATTTATAGGGAGACTAAAGGCTTAACTTCAGTGCAAATTAGAAAAATTCTAAAAAGTCTTCTAATTTATTTGAAGGATGTCCAGGAAAGTTTACCAAAGTGGATGATTAAAGATTTTAATCTATTACCACTAGCTAAGGCTATTGAGATTATTCACTTTCCAAAAGACAGTTCAGAGCTGGAAGAAGCCAGAGGTCGAATAGGTTTTGAGGAGCTATTTGATCTATCGTTGGCCGCCAGACTAAACCGTGAACAACTTGGGCAATACGTTGCGGTACCAATCAAATTTGACAAAAGATTAACACAAGAGCTAGTTAGTAAACTGCCATTTAAACTAACCGATGAACAAAGAAAAGCTATCTGGCAAATAATTATTGACATCGAATCAACTAAACCAATGAATCGATTACTTGAAGGTGATGTTGGTACTGGTAAGACAGTTTGTTCAGCAGTAGTAGCGGCAATCTGCGTTAAAGCTGGTTTTCAAGTTGCTCTTCTTGCTCCAACTGAAATACTAGCAAGACAACATTATAAAACAATCAAAGCTATCTTTAAATCAATTGGCATGGAATCTAGTGTTGGACTATTAACCGGCAGTATGAAGACCACTGATCAAAAAGATATTAAGCAGCAAATTAAATCTTCTAAAATTGATTTTATTATCGGTACCCATAGTATCTTGCAAGATGACATTAAACTAGATCGATTGGCCTTAATTATTATTGATGAGCAACACCGATTTGGAGTAAAACAACGCCAAGCCTTGTTAAATAAAACTTCACATATGCCACATCTACTTTCGATGACTGCAACACCAATTCCTAGGAGTCTTCAACTTACCCTCTTTGGAGATCTTGATGTATCAGTGATTAAAACTAAACCATATTCTAATCTGCCAATTTTAACTAAGATTGTCATCCTAAATCAGAGATCAGAAGTTTATAAAGATCTAATCCCTAAACTACAAGTAGGCGAACAGATTTTTGTAGTTTGTCCGATTATTCAAGATTCTAAATTAACATCCGTAAGATCAGTTGAAAAAGTCTACGAAGAGCTCTCAAAAAATATCTACAAAGATTTTAAGGTGGGAATCTTACACGGCAGGCTATCTTCAGCTGAATCAGAAGAAACTATGCAAAAGTTCATTGATAATAAGATCAACGTTCTAGTTGCAACTACAATTATTGAAGTTGGAATTGATGTTCCTAATGCGACTACCATGATAATTGAGAGCCCTGATAGATTTGGACTGGCTCAGATTCACCAATTACGCGGACGAGTAGGTCGTGACAAGAAACAAGGATATTGCTACCTCATGTTAAATGAAAATAAACCCCCTGGACAACGTCTGTTAGCTTTAGAGAAAATTTACGATGGATTTGAACTTGCTGATCTAGATTTGCAAATCAGAGGTCCAGGTATTATCTATGGAACCATGCAGCATGGCAAAATAGGTTTTGATCTACAAATAGCGACATTAACTGATGTTCCACTGATGTTAAAAGCTCGAAAGGCCGCGGATTTATTTATATCAAAGAAAGAAAAACTGTTACAATATGTTCAGCTTGATGAACGAGTCAAACGACTCCGATCTATAACAACCCTAAATTGAAATTAAACGATATATGTATTCTGGTTTTACACTAACGGACTATTCCGGAAAAATAATAGGCGCTCACCAAAAGATTGACAAGATTGCTCGAGAACACTTAGGCACTTTAATCGATGGTCGAGATTTATTTCCGTCTACCAGATCAATATTGAAGTTTGAAGGCAGAAATGGTCCAGATGGGTTGAAACGAAAGAGCCCAGGTGAAAACGAACCAGAACATTACTTTAGCCCTTTTGACGACGATGGCAAATTAGTTAGTATTATAAAAGAGCATTACAAAAACCTAGTGCATGAATTGGAACAACATAATAAAGAAAGAATAGCTTTTGAGGCGGCTTGGTTAGCGCATTCACTGGTTGATGGCTTAACACCCGCTCATCACTATCCGTATAAAAAAGAGCTTTCAAAACTATTAGAACATAGTAAAGAAACTGACCAATCATCGCTAAAAGATAAGTTGATAATGCCAGGTAAGACTGCTAGTGATAAGTTGAAGAACAATTGGAAGATGTGGGGACCAAAAGGATTAATGTTTACTCATGGATTGTTTGAGCTTGGTGCTGCTATCTTGCTTGCACCGATGTCATTTGATAAATATCTTCCTAGCGAGAAGGATATTGCAAAACTCAAAAATACTGGTCTAATAGAGTATTTTATTGATCACGCCAGAGAAATTGCAGTTTTGGATATATATCAAACTTATTATAAAAGAGGTTGGACGCCTAAATTAGCCAGACTAGTTCGAACTAAGTTAGGGCCAACAATGATTAATACCGTAACTTTAGCCTGGTACCTAGCTTTAGATGAGGCTGGAATTATTAACAAAAAATAATGCGAATAATCTCAGGCAAATTAAAAGGTCAAACTTTCAATAATACTTCCAATTCTACGCATCCAATGAGTGAGAAAATTAGGGGTGGTTTATTTAATATTTTAGGTGACGTTGAGGGCCTAACGCTTCTTGATTGTTACGGTGGAACAGGAGCAATATCTTTTGAAGCGATTTCAAGAGGCGTTAAATCTGCAACTATAGTTGAGTCTAATAAGAAGGCACAACAATCTATTGCGAGTAGTATTAAAAGTCTTGAGCTCGCATCAACTGTGAAATTAATAAACAGTACTGTCAGTAAGTTTATTAACAATTGGGATAATCAATCATTTGATCTTGTGATTTGCGATCCACCATTTGATCAGAATATTGATGTTGTTACTATCCAGAAACTTGAAGAATCAGTTAGTGATAACGGGTTATTGATCCTGTCATTACCAATAGTGGACGTAGAATTTAATTTTAAATCGTTGTTGGAAATTAAAAATAAGATCTACGGTGATGCAAGACTAGTTTTTTTTCGTCGAAAAATATAAAATATATCTACTCGGGCGAGTGGCGGAATTGGTAGACGCGCATGCCTTAGGAGCATGTATCGCAAGATGTGGAGGTTCAAGTCCTCTCTCGCCCACCAATATTTACACTCGCAGACCTTGGCTGAGACTCGCATCTATTTTCGTTTAAAGTACATTTATTGCAGCAGACAAGCAGGCTTAATTTTTATAATTTATTTACTATTAATTATTAAAAGAAAGGATATTAGATGCGCAATATTCGAAAGTTAAATGCAACGCTAGTAACCGTCCTAACTCTAATAATAATTAGCGGAGTAATGTTTAGCACAACTACTTTTGCTAGTTCGCTTAATGGTACTCACCATGTTGGAAGTAAGACATCATTTAGCGAGATACCAAAATCAACTCTAAGAAGTGCGAGGCTCTACGCTGAGACAACAGTTTTAGGTAAGACTGATGCTCAACTTCATGTCATATTAGTAACCCATACTCTAAGGCAGGTACTTGAACAAGAAGCATTAACGCCAAAAACATTTAGAGAGGATGTAAGAACTGAAATGAGTTCATATTTAACTTCTAAAGGTTTTACTCAATCACAGATATTAGCTGCACTCAATAGTAGATATATTCGATCACATCGAAATAATATCTAAAACTACTAGTTGGTAGTAAAAATAAATACAATCTGTTAAAGTCTATATCTATGCAAGTAAACAGTCAGACAATTTCTAAGAATAAAACTAAGCTAACAATTATTGCTGATCATACGGAACTCGATTCCATGAAGAAGCATATCTTAGAGCATCATTTTCAAAATGATGTCAAAGTGGCTGGATTTAGACAAGGAAAAGTTCCTCTAGAGTTAGTCGAGAAAAATGCAGACCCCAACCAGGTTCAGGGTCAGTTTCTTGATGAGATAGTTAATGATTTATATTCAAAATCTGTAATTCAAAACAAATTTAAAGTTATCGATCAACCTAAAATTGAAATAACTAAATTTGTTCCCTATAGCCAATTAGAATTTACTGCTGAGATATCTATCTTAGAAGACATTAAATTGCCGGATTATAAGAATATGAAGTTGGCTAAAGATGTAATCAAGCCAGTCACTAAGATAGATATTAACCAGGTAATTGAGCGAATTAGGACCCAATTAGCCGAAAAGAAAGATGTTAACCGTGCCTGTAAAGACGGTGATCAAGTTTGGATTGATTTTGAGGGAGTTGATGATAAAGGAAAAGCTGTTGAAGGCGCTAAAGGTCAAGATTATCCATTGATAATAGGCAGTAACACCTTTATTCCTGGATTTGAAACCAATGTTGTCGGTCTAAAAGCCAATGATAAAAAAACATTTATTCTTAAATTTCCAAAGGACTATCATCTAAAGGCTCTAGCTAGCCGTGATGTTACTTTTAAGATTGATGTTATAAAGGTCCAGGAAATTGTTAAACCTGAGATTAATGATGATTTGGCGGCAAAATCTGGACCATTTAAGACTCTAGTAGAACTAGAAGCTGATATTAAAAAACAACTCCAATTCGAAAAACAAGTTGAGTTAGATCGAAGTTACGAAGCCGATCTAATTAAGAAAATAACCGATAAAACAGACTTTGATATACCCGAAGCTCTAATAAATAGTGAAATTGAAAATAAGCTAAAGGAACTAAAACAAAACCTAACTTATCGAGGACAGACTTTTAGCGAATATCTAAAGCAAGAGTCACTGACTGAAGACCAGCTAAAAGATAAGAATCTCCGACCAGAAGCAGAAGATAGATTAAGGCACAGTATCGTTTTGTCAGAAATTGCCGAAGTTGAAAATATTAAAGTTTTGGCTACAGAAGTAGATGCTAGGATTGCCCAAATTAAGCAACAGTATACCGACCAATCATCACAAGAAGAGATTAATAAACCAGAATTTAGACAACAAATCGGCAGCAGAATTGTCGCTGAAAAGACCCTAAACCTTCTTACACAATTTGCTACAAGTAAGTAATTAGCACTCTTGACTTGCGAGTGCTAGATATATATAATTATTAGTAATAGTTAAATAGGAAATTTACTAACAATGAACAAGATAAATCAGACATTAATTCCAACTGTAATCGAAAATGAGGGTCATATAGAACGAGCTTATGACATCTATTCACGACTATTAAAAGATAGAATTATATTTTTAGGTAATGAAATTGATGAGCAAACCGCAAACATTCTAGTAGCTCAGTTATTGTTTTTAGATAGCCAGGATTCGTCAAAGGATATTTCTATATATATTAATAGTCCGGGTGGAAGTGTATATGATGCCTTTGCAATTTATGACACTATGAAGTACATCAAGTCTGATGTATCGACAATTGTTGTTGGCATGGCAGCCAGTGCAGCTGCTTTTCTTTTAAGTAGCGGTACAAAAGGTAAACGCTTTGCTTTGCCTAATTCAAAAATTATGATTCACCAACCATCTAGTCGTACTGGTGGTAAGGTTACTGATATGGAAATAGTCTTAGAGGAATCACTTAAGCTAAAGAAACAATTAGAGCAGATTATTGCAGAAAATACTGGACAGAAGGTTGCTAAGGTCCATCAAGACATGGAAAGAGACTATTATATGTCTTCTGCTGAAGCCAAAGACTATGGTTTAGTAGATAGTGTTATTAAAACCATAAAGAAATAAAAAAGTACTTGACATTAGCTTGATTTTTCTCCAAACTAAGGGTTAATGAAGTAGTATATTTCGGGGATTTTTATTTTATTAAAATTTGTAAATTTTCTTCGTCATAGTGGTCTTCGCTGAATCTAATAAAAATACTAATAATATTTAATTGGGAGTACTTTCGAATATGGCTAAGACCACCTCATCTGTAAATCGGTTAACGAATCGAACTTTTTTTACCTCAACCGATAACATATTAGATGTTCCTAATCTTATAAGTCACCAAAATAATTCATTCCAATGGTTTGTAGAAGAAGGCCTTGGTGAAATTTTTGCGGAAATCAATCCAATTGATGACTATACTGGCGGGAAACTATCACTATCTTTCAAGGGTTATCATTTTGACGAGCCAAAATTAAGTGAAGACGAAGCAAGAACTAATAACGTTTCTTACGAATCTCCACTTAAAGCTACAGTTGAGCTTACAAATAAAGTAACCGGCGAAGTCAAAGAACAAGAAATATATCTTGGCGACTACCCATGGATGACTTCCAGGGGTACTTTTATTATCAATGGTGCTGAGAGGGTTGTTGTCTCACAATTAATTAGGTCATCGGGTGTATTTTTTACAGCTGAGACAGTGAATGCTAGAAACTTTTACGGTGCAAAGGTTATTCCAAATCGTGGAGCGTGGTTAGAATTTGAGACATCATCTAATGGTGTTATTTATGTAAAGATTGATCGAAAACGAAAAATTCCAGTCACAACATTACTGAAGTCTTTAGGTATGACAATCGGTGCTATGCGTGAAGCTTTTTCACACGTCGATACCGGGACTCTTAATTATCTAGATACAACTCTCGCTAAAGATCCAGCTTCAGGTAGTAACGAAGCTTTAATTGAAATTTATCGTCGTCTTCGACCAGGTGATCTTGCAACTGTAGAAAATGCTCGTCAATTAATTGAGAACATGTTCTATAACTTCAAGCGATTTGATTTCTCTCGCGTTGGTCGTTACAAAATCAACAAGCGTCTAGATATAGATATTCCAAACACAATAGAAAACAGAATTATGCGTCTTGAAGATTTAGTAGCTATTGTTGCTGAAATTATCAGGCTTAATAATACTCAAGATCCCGCAGATGATATTGATTCATTGGCAAATCGACGAGTTAAGTTGGTCGGTGAGTTAGTTCAGAGACAATTTAGAATTGGTCTACTTCGAATGGAGCGAAACACTAAAGACAGAATGTCGATGAATGAGATCGAAACCGTAACTGCTTCTCAGCTAATTAACGCTCGACCAATAGTCGCTGCTGTTAGAGAATTCTTTGCAGTCTCACAACTTTCTCAGTTCATGGATCAAATCAACCCACTTAGTGAGTTGGCTCATAAAAGACGTCTAAGCTCGATGGGTCCTGGTGGACTTAGCCGAGAACGAGCTGGATTTGAGGTTCGAGATGCTCATGCAACACACTACGGAAGGATTTGTACAGTTGAGACTCCTGAAGGTGCAAATATTGGTCTAGTACTAAACCTTGCAACTTATGCTCGAATTAATGACTATGGCTTTATTGAAACTCCTTACAAGAAGGTTATAAATTCACTAATTGCTAAAGAAGCAGTTGGCCACGTTGCGCGAGTAGATCTTGAAGATGAAAAAGGCAAAGTAATAGTTAAGGCTAATACTAAGATTACCGCTGTTCAAGGTGCTGCACTTGGAAAAATTAAGAACCAGATTACATGGCCGATTAAACCCTACCTATCTAACGAAATTATCTATTTAGATGCATCCGAAGAAGAAAATGCTGTTATAGCCAGCGCTGATGCTCAGTTTGATGAAAATGGATTTTTTGTTGATGATCGTGTAAGTGCACGAAACCGTCTTGTAACCGGTGAGGTAGATTCCGACATTGTAACTCACATAGATGCTGCCACTAACCAAACTATTGGTTCTAACGCATCATTAATTCCATTTGTTGAGAAAGACCGTGTAGACCGAGCCCTAACTGGTGCCAACCAACAAAAACAAGCAGTTCCGCTGATTAATCCAATTGCTCCTATTGTCGGTACTGGATTTGAGAGAACTCTTGCTTTAAATACTTCACAGTTAATTGTTGCTGAGGAAAAAGGTGAAGTTCTAAAAGCTACAGCTGATGAAGTGGTGATTAAATATCCAAAATTAACTAAAACTTATCACCCAGTACATTTCCAAAGAAGTAACGAAGGAACTTCGATGAACCAAAAAGTTGTCGTTAGTTCTGGAGATAAACTTGTTAAGGGTCAACCAATTATTGAAGGAATGAGTATCCAGGACGGCGAATTAGCTGTTGGTCGAGATGTAAAGATTGCCTTCATGCCATGGCACGGTTATAACTTTGAGGATGCGATTGTAATCTCTGAGCGATTAGTTCGTGAGGATGTATTTACTTCAATCCATATTATGGACTTTATGGTCGAGGTTCGTGAGACTAAATTAGGACCTGAGCTATTAACCGGTGATATTCCAAATGTTTCTGAGGAAATTCTAAGACATCTTGACGAGGACGGTATTATTCGAATTGGTGCTGAAGTTCATCCAGGAGATATCTTAGTTGGAAAAATTACTCCAAAAGGTGAACAAGAATTATCTAGTGAAGAGAGATTACTTCGAGCCATCTTTGGTGAAAAAGCTAAAGAAGTTAGAGATACTTCAGAGAGAATGAGTAATGGAAAACATGGAAAAGTTGTTGGAGTAAAAATTTTCTCAAGAGAAAATGGTCACGAATTAAAGTCTGGTGTAATTAAGCAGGTTCAAGTTTTCGTTGCACAAATGAGAAAAATTCAAGTTGGCGATAAGTTAGCTGGTCGACATGGTAACAAAGGTGTTATCGCTCGAGTTTTGCCAATCGCTGATATGCCATTCTTGGCAGACGGAACTCCTGTTGATGTAGTTCTAAACCCAATGGGTGTACCTTCTAGAATGAACATTGGACAGTTATTTGAAACTCACCTTGGTATTGCAGCTGAAGCTCTTGGAATTAAAGTTGCTACCCCTCCATTTAACGGAATATCAATTGAAACTATCCAAGGCTTATTAAAAGAAGCTGGTCTTCCAGAAGATGGCAAGCAACAACTATATGATGGAAGAACTGGTGAAGCTTTCAAAGAACGAACTGTAGTTGGAATTATGCATATCTTGAAGCTTGAACACATGGTAACTGACAAGATCCATGCACGTTCAACTGGACCATACACTATGGTTACTCAGCAGCCTCTAGGTGGAAAAGCCCAAAATGGTGGTCAAAGATTTGGAGAAATGGAAGTCTGGGCATTAGAGGCCTATGGTGCAGCTGTATCTTTACAGGAAATGCTAACTATCAAATCAGATGATGTATATGGAAGATCCAAAGCTTACGAGTCAATCATCAAAGGAACTGCAATTGAGGGTCCAAAAGTACCAGAGAGTTTTAACGTACTCGTTAAGGAACTCATGGGACTAATCCTAAAAGTTGAACTCTATACTAGTGACAAACAAATTACAGTTGATGCTGAAAAAATTCTAGCTAGTAATATCAAGACCGAATCAGAACATACGCCAACTCTTGATGTACCGCAACCTCTAGCGTCAGAAATTGACGAAACGTCCGATACTACTCCAAATGAATTCATGATTGTAGATTTAGATGATGAATTACACGAAAACACAGAAACTGAACTCGTAGAAGTAAGTTCAAGCGACATAGAAAACGAATTTAAGGAGGCTGCATAATGAGAAACCAAAACAGTGGAACAAATATTTCCGATTTCGACGCAGTCAGACTAGCTGTTGCCGCACCAGAGGATGTACTCGAATGGAGTTACGGTGAAGTAACCAAGCCAGAGACTATTAACTATCGAACTCAGAAACCTGAGCGAGATGGACTATTTTGTGAACGAATTTTCGGACCAGTAAAAGATATTAATCCTCATGACGCTAAATACAAAGGAATGCGAAGTCGTGAAGCAGCTGTCGATAAAAACGGTGAGATTGTCACTAAATCAATAGTTCGACGAGAACGAATGGGACACATTACCCTGGCTGCCCCAGTTGCTCATATTTGGTTCTTAAGAGGAACTCCTTCTGCAATTGGTTTAATCCTAGGTATGACCGTTAAGAATTTAGAGCGAGTTGTCTATTTTGCATCTTATATTATCAAGTCGGTTGATACTCCAACTGTAGACAAAATGATGGATGATAAAGAGGCCGAATTTACTGCCGCCAAAGAAGCTATTAAAATTCGATATGAAACTGAAGCAAAAACCGAAAATGCCAATGTTAAAGCGTTATCTGAGATGCAGGCTAAAGAAGTTCAACAAGTTACTGAAGAATTTGAAGCTCTTCGAACTCAGTTGTTAACTTTAGAGAAACTAAATCTAATTTCTGAAAAAGACTACCGTGAACTACCTGAAGATGTTCAAAAATTAATAACTGTAGGTATGGGCGGAACTGCAATTCGAGAATTACTTGAAGAAATTGATCTTGATGAGCTGATTAAGAGTCTTTCTGTAGAATCAGAAGATCTAAAAGGCCAAAGAAAGAAGCGAATTACGAAGAGGTTAAGACTGCTAGAGAACATGCACAAGGCTAAAATTAAGCCAACTAGCATGTGTTTCAACGTGCTTCCAGTTATACCTCCAGATCTTCGACCAATGGTCCAACTGACCGGTGGCCGATTTGCGACTAGTGACTTAAATGATCTATATCGACGAGTAATTAACCGAAATAATCGACTTAAAAAACTAATTGATCTAAAAGCTCCTGAAGTTATTCGAAGAAATGAACAAAGAATGTTACAAGAAGCTGTTGATGCTTTGATTGACAATAACTCAACTCGTTCAGGACGAGCTGTTGCAGCTACTGGACAGCACCGAAGACTTAAGTCATTAAGTGACATGTTAAAGGGTAAACAAGGACGATTTCGTCAGAACCTTCTTGGTAAAAGAGTTGATTATTCTGGTCGTTCAGTAATTGTTGCTGGACCAGAACTAACCATGAACCAATGTGGACTTCCTAAAATGATGGCTCTAGAGCTATTTAAACCTTTTGTTATTGGTCAACTTCTTGATAATGAGTATGCCCACAATATTAGAAGCGCTACTCGAATGATTGAAATGGGAGAAACCGTTGTTTGGGATGCCCTAGATAACGTTATTAAAGGTAAGTATGTACTACTTAACCGTGCTCCAAGTCTTCACCGTTTAAGTATTCAAGCTTTTCAACCAATATTAATCGAAGGAAAAGCTATTCAACTAAATCCACTAGTATGTAAAGGATTCAACGCCGACTTTGATGGTGACCAAATGGCAGTTCATTTGCCACTAAGTGACGAAGCTCAGTATGAGGCGAGAACTATCATGGCTAGTAGCAAAAATCTACTTAAGCCTGCTGATGGTTCGCCAATTCTTCACATTGAGCAAGATATCGTACTTGGTTGTTACTACCTAACTTATGAGAAATTTGCTAATGCTGATGTTAAAGTTAGGAACTTCACTAGTCTTGATGAAGCCTTAATGGCCTTTGATGCAGATGAAATTCAACTTCAAAGCAGAATCAAAATTGAATTTAGGGGCGAACAACGAACTTCAACACTAGGACGATTCTTATTCAACGAGATTTTCCCAGCTGAACTACCATTCCAAGATGATGCTATGACTAAGAAAAAACTCCAAGCAGTAATGTCATATGCTTATAACTCATTTGGACAAGATGAAACTGCGAAAATTGCTGACGAACTAAAGGAATTAGGCTTTAGATATGCTACTGTCTCAGGACTTTCAATGGGTATGAGTGACTTCACCGAAATTACTGGGCTTGATGAACGAATTGAATTAGCCGAGGAACAAGATGCAAAAATTAGTCACCAATATAGTGAAGGATTAATCACTAACGATGAGCGATATCGTTTAACTATCGACAACTGGATGGAAACCGATGGAAATATCCAATCGATGCTAGAAAAGCAGTTTATCAATCAAGATACATCAATGTCTCTAGTTGTGTTGTCTGGATCACGAGGTAGCATTGGTCAGGTAAAAATGACCGTTGGTACCGTAGGTATCCAGGTGGATACAACCGGAAAAGCTATTGAGCTTCCAATTAAGAGTAACTATAAATCAGGCCTAAGCCCATTAGAATATTTCACCGCAGCAAGAGGTGCTAGAAAAGGACTAATCGATACCGCACTTAAGACTGCTGACTCTGGTTACCTAACAAGACGACTTGTTGATGTAAGCCAGGACGTGTTTACAGTTGAGGATGAAGCAAATGATCCAGGATTCTCTAAATTTAGAGCTGATGCTAAGGAAATTGATGTTAGTTATGCTTCAAGATTAACAGGTCGATACGCTGCTAAGGCGATAGACGGCTATGTTAAAAAGGGTGAATTAATTACTGAAGCAATTGCTCTTGCAATTGAAAAGGACGAAAAAATTGATGGTGTGAAGATAATGAGCGTACTTAGTTCAACTAATGTTCGTGGAATCCCTCAAAAATCTTATGGCGTTGACCCAGCTACTGGAAACCTAGTTAAAGCCCATCATCCAGTT